>UMLR01011109.1_pt1 | contig 133480 bp, 104 predicted proteins | sample 1966741 | NCBI WGS metagenome assembly UMLR01 (sample SAMEA4836207, study PRJEB28245) | human gut metagenome | biome: gut microbiome; material: fecal sample | place: Denmark | collected 2008 | reverse complement strand
GCTGGAGTTCAGCCAGCAGAGCGGACTGAGCGCGATACTTTGCGACATACCCAACATCGGCAAAACGTTCACGGCACGCTACTATGTGCAGGGACACCGCAACGCCATCTATGTGGATTGCTCGCAGGTCAAGACCAAACTGAAGCTGGTGCGCAAAATCGCCACCGAGTTCGGTGTGGGCAGCAACGGAAGATACAGCGACGTGTACGAGGATTTGGTCTATTACTTGCGCTCAATCGACACACCACTCATCATTTTGGACGAGGCTGGCGACTTGCAGTATGAGGCATTTCTGGAACTCAAAGCCTTGTGGAACGCTACAGAAAGATGCTGCGCCTGGTATATGATGGGTGCAGACGGACTGAAAGCCAAAATCAATCGCTCCATTGAGTGCAAGAAAGTGGGCTATACCGAGATGCTCAGCCGATATGGTGACCGCTACTCGAAGGTAACGCCCGATGATTGTAAGGAGCGTGAGAAGTTCCTGAAAGACCAGGCGAGCGTGGTGGCAAAGGTGAACGCCCCTGAAGGTGCGGATATTGCTACCCTGGTGCGCAAGTCGGGTGGGGGACTGAGACGAGTTTACACGGAAATTGAGAAACTAAAAAGAGTATAGTAATATGGAAACAAAGATAACAGTGACATTTACAGATGGAAGTCGCAGAGTGTTGAAAAGCCCAGAGAAACTGGAAAAAATAGACGAAAACCGGGAAGCCTGCTTTGTGATGGATAACGGACAGGTATATTATGGCTATTGTGATGGTGAAGTTGACGAAGAAGGTGATTTCTGCCTAATGAGGTCCATTCATGGCATAGGGCTGCCATTTAATCGCCTTCTCGGGTGGTGCTACAAGTCAAGTGGAAGAAAGAAATAAAACGTGAGTAAGTGATATGGCAAAGCGAGCATATAGTCCCAAGGATGTGGCGAATATCAAGTGTAAGGCACTACCATTTGAAGGACAATGGAAAGACGTGTTCGGTCAGCCTGAAGAGGGCGATACATGGTTTATCAGCGGACCCAGTGCCAGTGGCAAGAGTTCCTTCGTTATGCAGTTTGCCAAGATGCTCTGCGGTATAGGCAGCGTGTTGTATGTGTCCTTGGAGGAGGGCGTTGGTCTGTCGATGCAACGACGGCTCGCCCAATTCAAGATGACTGACGTTCAAGGCTCGTTCCGCATCATTACCGATGGCGACATCAAGGCATTGGAAGAACGCCTGGCGAAACCCAAGAGTGCCAAGTTTATCATCGTGGACAGTTACCAGTACGCATACGAAGCAGGGTGGGAATATTCACTGACCAGGGCACTGATAGACCGCTTCAAGCGCAAGACCTTCATTTTCGTCAGCCAAGAGGATAAAGGCAAACCCATCGGCAAACCTGCCATCAGACTGAAATATGCAGCCGGTGTGAAGGTGAGAACGCAAGGCTTCAGAGCCTACTGCCAAGGACGCTATTCAGGCAACGTGAGCGAATATTACACCATCTGGGCGGAGAAAGCCGTGGAGGTTTACAATGACAAGTCTAACAACTAAATATAACTGAGATGAAGAAGAAAGTTTATATCAGCGGAGCGATAGCCCACTACGACCTTAAAGAGCGTATGGCAACCTTTGACCATGCGGCACGTTATCTCTCCATAAAAGGTTACGAGCCGGTGAACCCATTTGAAAATGGTGTTTCTCAGGAAGCACACTGGATGGAGCACATGAGGGTGGACATTGCCCTGCTTTTGAAGTGTGACTGCATCTATATGTTGCAAGGCTGGGAATTGAGCAAGGGGGCAAAACTGGAACTGGATGTTGCCAGTTCGTGTGGCATTAAAGTGATGTTTGAAGGTCAGGAGAACAATGTTCGTGAATACACCTGCTGCCTTTGCGGTAAGCCCCAAATCGGCTATGGAAACAATCCTCATCCATTGAAAGATGAGGGGGAGTGTTGTCCTGAATGTAATTTGAAAGTGTTAAGTGAAAGAATAAGGTTGTCAAAATTGAAATAGATATGGCACAGGAAGTAACCAATTTCGCACGCTTCTATGGCATACTCAAAAAGAGCTACAAGTTTGCCACCAAGGAGCTGGGCGATGAGTTCAAGGAAGGAGTGGTGAGTCAATTTACTAATGGACGTACCACTTCGCTTAGGGAAATGACCCGTAAGGAGTACGATATGATGTGCGACAAGCTCGAAGGTGTGACAGCCAAATTGGTACGCACCGCCAAGGATGTACAGCGCAAGCATCGAAGCCAGTGCTTGAGGTTGATGCAGAAGCTCGGCATCGATACAACAGACTGGACACGCATCAACGTATTTTGCCAGGATCAGCGTATTGCCGGCAAGGTGTTCTCCCAACTAAGTAATGAGGAATTGGAGCAGCTATCGGTGAAGCTCCGCTCCATCCAGCGCAAGGGAGGTTTGAAACCTAAGAAAGAACCGACACCTCCAGCACAGGCACGAGTGGAATACATGATGATGCCAATCGGAAATGGGGGTGAGGCATGAATGAGAAAGTGAAGCGTGTGATGGAATACATTCATGGCATCGCATACAGAGAACTCCAAGGAGACCAGTACATCGAATTTCTTGAGTGTATTGAATACGAGATAGACAAGGAACTGGATGAAGGCGACTGGTCGGAACCAGAAGAAGACGAGTGATAAGCAATCAAAATAATAATCAACAAAAAGTTTACTACAATGGCAAAAAGAGAAAAGAAAGTAATCATTACCGGTGTGACAAGAGAATCAGCCGATGAAGCGTTCGGAGCCTATGCAAAGGCAGACGCACAGAGTGCAAAAATCACGGCAGACATTGAATTGCAGTGTGCCAAGATCCGCGAGAAGTATGCCAACAAGCTGGCAGAACTGGAAGATGAGAAGGATAAAGCCTTCGCTACACTTCAGGCTTATGCTACTGAGAACCAGGCAGAGTTGTTCACTAAGAAAAAGAGCCTTGAGATGGCGCATGGCGTTATCGGCTTCCGCACGGGCACACCGAAGCTGAAGACCCTCAAAGGCTTCACATGGGCAAGTGCCCTGCAGCTGGTGAAGGAGTTCCTGCCCGGCTATCTGCGACAGACCGAGGAGATAGCCAAGGACAAGCTCCTTGCAGACCGCGACGTGGAGGATATGGTTCCTCAGATGAACAAATGCGGTATCCAAGTGGTGCAGGACGAGACATTCTACGTTGAACCCAAGAAAGAGGATGCCGTATGATACTGGAAGTGGAGAAGAAACCGAAAGTGGCCTTGTGCCGTAAGTGTTACGGCACAGGTCGTCTCCACGACAAGGAGACTGGCAAAGAAAGCACATGTGACCAATGTGAGGGAACGGGCAGAGTAACCGTCAGCGCAAAGATGAGCTATGACATCCGTCCCTATAAACCAAGAGACAGACACTAAAAACATTTTATGAGCAAGAGGCGAGGAGCAAGCTATCAGAAACGTGTCACCGACATAAATAGGATATACGACCAACATGCCAAAAGCGGAATCAGCAACCGCGAGATATGGCGAAGGTACGTGTATCCTGTTTATGGTATATGTGAGCGTACCTTCTACAACCTCCTTAATGCCTCTTGTGACCCTAAGAACGAAGTGCCACAAGAGGCACAGACGTTTCTAAAATTCGACTTTGACGATGAACCAGGACATACAGAAAATTATCCGCAATATCCTAAACGACGTTAGGGTGGAGTTGAGTGATGAGTTTGACCGCAACTTTGAACGGCAGGCATTCTTCAACGAGGCGTGGCAACGCAGAAGCAGCCCCACACGTCCTGGCGGTTCCATACTGATAGACACCGGCAAGTTGCGGCAGAGCATCAGCAGCCGAACCACAGACAGCAGTATCACGTTCTGCTCGACACTGCCTTATGCAGCCATACACAACGATGGAGGTGAGATAAAGGTGACGGCGAGGATGAAGCGATTCTTCTGGTACAAGTACCATGAGGCGACAGGATCATTCGGACGCAAGAAGAATGGTGAGAGACGCAACGACAAGCGCACCGTACAACTGAGCACCGAGGCGGAGTTCTGGAAGCACATGGCTCTGATGAAAGAAGGCAAGAGCATCAAGATACCGCGCCGCAGATTTCTTGGAGCATCGCCAGAAGTGGAGCAAGCGGTTAAGGACATCATCGAGGAGAACCTTGCAGAGTATTTTGAACACGAATATAAATTGAAATGAGAAAGGAATTATTCAACGCCATTAAAGCAAAACTGGCGAGCGATGTGCCTGAAGTGCAGCACATCGATTTGTGGAACCACAATGTGGAGTTTGTAGAGCAGGAAGAAGGATGGGCGCGTCCAGCCGTCTTTGTGGAGTTTGGAAAGATAGAGTGGTCGCCATTTCAAGGCGGCAGTCAGCGTGGCAAGGGACTTGTTACTATTCACCTTGTGACAGACTGGGCTGACGGTGGCCATGATGCAGCTTTCGACCTTTGCCACCAGGTGCATACAGCCCTTGACGGATTGAGTGGTGATGATTTTAACGGCATGGCGCTTGTTGAGACGAACACCAACCACAACCACGAAGAGATACTTGAAAGCATCGACTGTTATGCGGTGCGTTACCTATTGCGATAAACCGCCCATGTCGCAACGATTTAGCCCCGACGGATAATTTACCGCCGGGGCTTTTTAATGCCGTTAGAATCGAATTATAACGCCGTTAGGCGGCATCGGTGAACAACATCATGTCTGTGTAGTGCGAGCTGTAGTTCACTGTTGCGTTGAACTCCACCTTGTGGCAGTTCTTGAATGGGTTGCCCACGGTCGGGTTCTTGCCCATCCATTCACAAAGCTCAATAATGGATGACTTGTTGGAAGTGAAATATATAAAGTGATGTCCGGCAAGAATGGTCAGCACATCGAGGTAGTCGGAAAGTTTCCAGTACATATTATATGTGCCAACGTCGGTGGATAGATAGGGCGGATCAACAAGGAACACAACATTCGGCATGTCTTTGTATCGGGCGAACACCTCTTTGTAGTCGCATGATACTACTGTGATACCTTCAAGATAGTCTTTACAAGTAGGGTAGTCTGACTTGCGTAGATTGTTGTATAGAGCCTCCTTCTTCATTTCGGGGATGCTCAATTTGTATTTCATGGAGAACATCAGTCCGGAAGAAATGGTGATGAAGTCAATGTACCCGACCTCTCGTTCCTCTTGCTCCAAACGAGCGAATATGCGGTCGCGCAGTTCACCACGGATGCAGCTGTGCTTGGGTATGCCTTCCGTCTCCACCATTTTGCGCAGGTCAGCCAAAAGGTGGTTGGTCTGCGGGATGTGTTGTAGGCGGTTGCGGTAGCCGTCGAAGTCGTTGTATATGACTGTGGCATTTGGCTTCTGGCACTTGGTGATGTGCGACAGCAGACCCGAACCGCCGAACAAATCCACGAATACCGTGTCCTCCGGATATTGTTTTAGAACCTTGATAAACTCACGCGCGAACATGCGCTTCTGCCCCACGAAAGGGAGTGGTGCCGATAGATACTGTTTTCTCATGCCTTACACGTTCAGTTCAAATTTCACGTTCTCGTTTCCGTTGAGCAACTGTCGTGTGTGTTCGATGTTGTTTTCGTAGATATGCACATTCGCAAGGTTCAGCGTGATGGACTTCAAAGGGAGGTCAATCTGCCGGGCCATGAGGTAGAGGTGGTAGATGTCGGCTGGCAAGCCGAGGTTCGCATCCGAGCTGCGCTGGTAAGCAGACACCACTAATTCGTCGTTCTCAATCTGGAACTGAACGAGTGACAGACACGGTGCCTGGTTTGTCTCCGCATCGGTGGAGCCGAGGAACAGCACATAGTTCTTGCTGTTGCGCTTCTCTCGGTTGATTTTGGCGATGAGTGGCGGCAGCTTCTCAAAGTAGGTAGGGTAGGAGTTTACGAGAATGGCGCCGCAGTAGTCCCACCAGTTGATGCCCACCTCGCGATACTTCTTCACATTGCGTTCACCCTGCATGAAAAGCTGCAGCTCGTTCTTTAACTTCTTTCGTGCGATGCCGTGCCCCTCGAATATGTCGAGCAGGTCAGCAGGGGAAAGCACCAACTGCTCGTTGAGAAGATAGCGTATGCTTCCCTTCTTGTTGGTCTGGTACTTGCCATGAGTAAGTACCTTCTGTAAAATTTGATGGTCTTTGTTCATAACCGTTTTGAATTTGAAAACGGTGCAAAGGTAACAACGCGTGTCCCCTCGACAATGACCATACGCAAACGTTACACTGCAAGTAGATTGCAGTCAGTTTTGAAACGCCGTATAAGGCTGTACACCTTGCGCTCGCTTATGGCATACTCTGAGGCAAGCCGAGCCACGATATAGGACACCTTCTCGCCTTGTGCGGAAAGTGTGCGGTATTCCTTAAATAGGTCGATATATTGCACATCGTCCAGCCTGATTCCTGCCTTTTGGAGGTAAATTAGCAATTCCCTGTTCAAATTCAGTATCTCTATTAGTTTCATTCTCAGAAATATTTAGTACTTTTGCACCGTCTCACTTACATAGCGCATCGCGCACACACATAAAAAAAGCCATCAATAGGCGAGCGAGGGTTTACGCCCCCGGTCGTGCCTATTGATGGTAACGTGTGTTAAAAAAGTAAGTGAGACGACTATTTTAACAGGCCGGGGGCTTTTTTATTACCCTCCCCCGAAGGGATTGTTCTTAGTCTCGGTATAACTCCAAATTGAAATTATCCTTGCTCTTCCATCCATCAGCCAGTGTGTCCTGGATATGCTGCATGGCTTTGGTATAGAAGTCCGTCAGTTCTTCGATGGTGCTGAACGTGTGATAGCATGGCACATCGTCCGTTCCGAACTTGAACGTGACCGGCAATGTCTTGCCGTCAGACTGCACAGCCAAGTCGTATGCCACCTTGTAGTTGAACTGGTTCTCGTTAGAGAGCCACACGCTCATGCCGTTCCACACGAAGCCAGAAAGTATGGTCTCGTTCGTGCGGTCGTTGAACCATTCCGACACCATGGTCTTGATGGTATCCTCAGATGGCTTTCCGTTGAACTCAGCCTCCATATAGTCGGCAGATCCATCCTCGTTGTTATGCACGTCCCATCGGACGCGCCATTTTCCTTTGACGGGGTTGGTGCATTCAAGCAGCTTTACCCCTTGTGCTCCGTTTACTCTGTTCATCATGTGAAAATGTACTTTGTTCTACCTTTGCCGAAGGTTTCCGCCTTGATGGTGGTCTCGAATGGGAAGCCGTCTGGCATTTCACTCACTTGCTGGAGAATGTTTTTCATCTCCTCGCTGTTGGTGAAGAACTTCTTCGGCTCGCCGTTCTGCTCGATGGACACGACACAGCGGTCTTCGCCCTGGCTGGTTTTGACTCCGACCTCGAAGTCTTTTACCACGATGGGCAGGTTCACCAACTCGCGGATGCTTACCACCGCACCCGCAAATCGCTTCTTGCCGTCTTCCGGCTTGTAAGCGACATTCAAATCCTTAAATGATTTCATTTTTTTGCCTGTTAATTTATAAAACAAATTTCGGCAGCAAGCGTGCTTGGCCATTCCGTAGAATGACGCAATCAGTTCTCGCCGTCTCTTTCTTGACTTGACTTTGTGTAGTTTCCTTGCATACTTCTTCTTGACACGCTTGCGCAGTAGAGAGTATGATCCGTTGAATGTCACATACCCCAAGAAGTCGATTCCTTGCGCTGATGGGAATACCCTTTCGTTCTTCTTGATTTCAAGGTCTATTTTTTCGACTTGCTCATGTACAATGCCGTGTGCCAGCCAATTTTCTTGCTTGTTGCCACAGAGCACTCTGCCGTCATCACAATAACGGTAGAAATGGCGGATGCCGTATTTGTCCTTCAGATAATGGTCAAGGTACTCGGACAACAAGAGATTGCCAGAAGCCTGTGAGCTTCGCAACCCGAAGCTGATGCCCTCCGGAAGGAGATGAAGAAAATGATCCAGGAGCGACAGCAGGGTCTTGTCTTTGAATACTCTGCGGTAGCACCACATGACAAACTCAGGCTTAGTATTGTCATAGAAATGCTTGATGTCGAACTCGTAGCAGTAGCGTGTGCCCTCTGGGTCACGTTCCATGTCCAATTGCATGCACTTGCGGAGATCATGTGTGCCACGCTTCTTGATACTTGCTCCAGTCGTCCTGATAAAACGCTTATGCAGATGTTGGTCCACCACGTTCATCACGGCATACACTGCGATGCGGTCGTACATGGATATAATCTGCAGGTGTCTTACTTTGCCATTCTCACAGATGATGCGTTCATGATAGTTGCCGAGTCGAAAGGAACCATCGGAAAGTTTGGCAGTCAATTCTGCAATCACCTCCTCGCGGTGTGCGAGCAGATAGCGTCCTTGACGGCATCTCTTTCGTTTTGTCCCACGCAGTACACGGTCAAACGCCTCCGACATATTGCCGTAGGACGTTATCTCTTGCATGATATAGCCTTCTCTGTGCATGGTCTTTTTTTGTGATGGAAGATAAGGGCCTTCCTTTCCCCGGGCCAAACTTCTTCGAATCGTTACCGACCTACCAAACTCCATTGCCCGACACTTGATGTTTCAGCTTTCCACCTTGAATATAGGTGCTTTTGCTGTGGCTCGTTTCCCTCGGCTCCACATTAGGGACACGTCCCCATCGTTGTACGCCGATTAGTTAGATTTCCAGGCGCGAGCCGACATTCGCATTCGCATTCGAGGCATCGTTATTCGCATTCGCATTCGAGACACCGCCATTCGCGTTCGCATTGTTGTACCCGCGATAGACCACACGGCCTTAGGGAAACTCTACCAGTTTGCAAAGTTACTCATTCTCTGTGCAAAAGATGAATGAATATTACACAATGAGCCAAAATAACATTGCAATGAAGCCTCCGAGCACTGTGCAAGCCCAGTCAATCCAGTCCCAAGGACAGCCGTGAAGCTTGTCTTTGAGTTCGAGGCATGAGGCTGCGATGATGGCAGAATAGATGGCTGCCCATGGCGACAAGGCGCACAGACCAACCAATAAACCGCCGATAAGATGCTTGTAGCGGTTGCTTTTCTTTAGAAATGAGAAAATTTTGTTCATAACTTGATGTGTTTTGAAAATTTGTTGTTACCTTTGCATCAAAGGATAGGCTTCTGATTCCTAATGGGGGTATGTGAACCTCGCTGGACAGTCGTTTATCCTTTTCTTATTGCTACATATAGTGTCTCCGATTTGTTTTTGAACACTTCTGTTTTTAATTCCCACAATTCATCACCGATAGTAACCTCATATACATTGTAGCCAGTAACGCCACGGTGTATCTTTTTTTGAATGTTAGCAATGTCTTTCGGGTCGGTCATATTTTTAACCTCCCCAAGTGGACTGTGGCGGACGAATGTCATTCGTGAAGCATAATCCTTGAATGTCTCAAACATTTCAACCTCCTCGACCGTATAGGCGTGTGCAATACCTCGTTTGAATGATTTCTTTGTCTGATAGAACTGTCCTGTTTGTAAGTTTGCACATTCCTTGCCGTCTATGGCTGTGACAGAATTCGTAGCCTCTTTCTTGTAGTTGCGGAAACCATCGCTATATTTGTGTTCCAAGCAAGTTCGTAAGTATTTGCACGCTGCGCATAACTCATTCTCAGGAACAAATCTTGCCAACTTGATTTTACCCTTAGCGATGTCGCAGTCACGGCATCGCCGGATGGTATAGGGGTTGTAGTCCGGTACGGTCTTGTCTTCCTTTCCTGGATTGAAATGGAAGATACCCTTTGTGTCACGTTGCAGCGCTTCCTCGCCCAGTGCCATTGCCTCATCGTGGGGTGTGGCAGGATATTTGGACTTGCGCACCTGCACTACGGTGCAACGACAGTTCCATCCGTTGGGTGGATAGTATTCCTCCCAGAATGGGTCTGACGGTGGAAGCGTCACGCCATTTAGCGCAGCGTGTTCCGGACGCACCTTGCCATCGTTTGCCGTGCGGTACTGGAGGTTGTAGCGGTCTCCGTCCTCCGAGAACTGTTCCCACTTGGCAGCCATCTCCGCAGACGACTGTACGAAGTTGTACTCCGCACGGAGGTAGTTGGAGTTGTAGGTGTTGTCTATCTTCCGAACGTCATTCAAAAAGGCTTCGAACGTCTTTCTGTTGCCGTTAGAATCCAGCAAGGACGGGAACGCCTCGTTGAGTTCGTGGAACGTTTTCATGCCTGAGAAGATATAGTCAGACCGCTGGAGCCGCTTGCGCATGCCATCGGACATCTCCACCTTTTTGAAAGTGGAGTCCAGCACACCGGCATGGGCATCGATGAACTTCTGGATTTTCGGATCGGCCAGCACCTCGATGCGGAACTGCGAACCCTCCAACGAGTAGAGCGTGTTCATCATTCCGTCGAACAGTTCAGAGAGCTGCTTGCGTATCTCTTCTTCGCGCTCCTTAGACAGCGACAAAGTTTGTGGATCATCGCCTAACAGTCGGGCATAGCGTTGGTGCAGCCCCACATAATCGGTGGGGCTCAGTCGAAAAAACTGCCGTGTACGTTTTGCTGATGTTTCTTCTTGTTCTTTTCGTCCGGCTCGTTGTTGCCCTCGTCGTCATCATCATCGTCCCCTCCAGTCGGGAGCATAGGCTGTGCATTGCGTCGCTCCCCGACAGGCATGCTGTATTTCTCCGCAAAGTATGTCGGGTCCACCTCGTAGCGGTCGGCAATCATCGTCTCGTATGCCACCTGCTGCTCCGGCGTGTAATCGACGGCATCGTCCCACTCGAAGCGCAGCCCCTTGACAGGGAATCCGTGCTTCACCATGCGAGGGATAAGCTGGTTGTTGACGATGTCGCGCAGCATGGTGCAGTCGCTTTCAACCAGGTTCTCGAACACCTCAAGGTGTGTTTCTGATTGTGAGAGGCTGCTGCCGTCCTCGATGGTCATCGTCTGTCCGATGATGAGCTTTGACAGTTCCGAGTTGGCGCGATCGATGCGTTTGTCATAGACATTGAAGGCATCGCCCTTGCCACTCTCCACAAATTCAATCTCCGTGTCCTGCCCTGCCACCATGTATTGGCTTGCTCCGGCACCCTTGAGCATCTGTTCAAGTCGTCCCATTTCCTTGGGGTCGCGTGAGGTGGTGCGTGCAATACGCATCGGCATACCGAAAATCTCGCCGAAGGAATCCCAGAATGCCAACATGTTTTTCTTCGGAATGGTCTGCGTGGCAGCCTTCAGATACAGTCCGAGATCGTCAGGCCGTCCGGCTTCTATGAGCCAGTCAGAGAATGGGGCTGAGTGGTAGTCTATGCCCGTAGTCCAGTCCTGCCCGAGCTGTTGAATCACACGGCCGTATTCAGGAATGACATGCTTCCGTGGAATGAGCTTCACATCCGTATAGCAAGGACATCCATCGCCATCGGTGGTGAGGTCGCCAAGTTCGATGAGCGAGTGTCCCCAAAGATTGGCGGCAAGCGCGTATTCGAGCATTTGCTTGAACCAAGCCTGGTCGAAATAGTGGTGTGCCTCATCGTTCTCGTTACCCTTTGCATCGACCAGTTTGAAGGACTTCGCCATGACGAATCCTACACGCTGGCGAACACAGCCCGATAGGTGAAGGTCAATATCCACATCGCGGTATATGTCGTAGAGACGTTGGCGGTTCGGGCTGTCCACATTTATAGCCATCTGCCAGGCGTTGCGCCAGTCGGCAATGTCCCTGCGTGTAAGCGCATCGGTGGTGCGTTGCAGTTCAATGACCATCTTCTTCATGCGCTTGCGGTCAGACGACTTCGCAAGGTTGAAGTCCCCATTTGGGGTGTGCAGTATATTTTGACTGCCACCTCCGAACATACCGCTGAAAAAGTTCTTTATATCCATAGCGTTACCAGTTATGTCGTAATTGTTTCTGTGAACCGAATATGAGCAGGTCGCCAGTCGGTGTGCCGTCCTCGTCGGTGGCGAGCGGCAGGTCGGGGATGATTTTTCCGGCTTGCACGCCTTCCAGCCACTTTATGGCACGCTCGTAGCGCTCCTTGCGTATTTCGCAGCCCATCTTTTGGGGCATAGCGGCAATCATGTGATAGAGCGCAATGTCGGCGGCATACATTACCACCAAACGGTTGCGGTTTTCGCCTTCAGCCGAGAACACCGCTTCCGTGTCGTATTTTGGTCTGAGGTAGCCGGCAATCTCCTCGCAAGCCTCCAGTTCCGCATTGTCGCGTATCTCCTGCGATGCCTGCGACACGACCTTCAGCGCATTTTCGCCTATGACCACTCTGTAGTCCTCTTCCGTGATAAACATAGTAAGCCTCCTTCCTAATGCGTCACATAAATGGCACGACGCTCGATGTCGGCAACCTTTACACCTTTACGGAAGCGGTGCTTGGCAACCAGTTCGCGGATGGTGCGTTTCGGTACGACCTTCAGCGAGCCGTTCATGTAAATCACATAATACTTCATGCCAAGCAGCTTTGAGAGCTTGTTGGCTTTCTTGATGGCACGCTTGCACTGCCATCCCCAGATAATGTCCTTTATTACTTGTATCATTGTTACCAAATGTTTTTGGCGGTCGGCCTTTTGCCGAACACCGGTTTGAAACTTTCCTGTCTTGTATTGCGCTGGAGTATCCATATAGCGCCTTCATCAGCGTCAGGCGCATCGTCATGCACACGGCTGCCACGCTCCAACGCCAACGTCTGTTCGATGCCCACCTGCATGTCGGGGTCTTCCTTCTTGCGTTCGTTGTACCAGACAAAGCCACGTTCCCAAAGAGGACTGACCGCCTCGATACGCTGGATTTTGTCTGGCTTCTTTCGCTTGTCGGGCATGATGGGTAGCTGGTAGCCACGCAGCTCACCTTCCACGGCAAACTCGTCCAAAATCACATCCTGCATGAAGTTCGCTTCCATGAAGAACTGAATAGCCACCGTGTCGCGTGTACGCTCGTAGAGGTCGTATAGCCATCGAACCATCTCGCTGACTGTTGCCTGGCGCACGAAACTGTCTATGAGATGCAGTTCCGAGCCAATCTTTCCCCAAACGCGGCTCGCCTTGTAGTCGTTGGAGGTTGTCGATTTGAACGACGGGTCGGTATAGCACACAATCATGTCGTACTTTTCGAGCTTTGGCAAACGCTTGTATCGAATCCAATCCGCACGGAAGATCGTACCATCCACGATAGGGTTGTGCATCATCTCCTTCTCCCAGGCACGATAGCCCACGAAGTCGCGGTAAGCCTGCGCCTCCTCTTTGGTCCATTTCTCTTTCCATACCGGTTCTCCGTTACGATCGACCGCTACGATTTTAGAAAGGAACACTCCCTTTGTACGTGAGAGATTGTAGAGCACAGAGTTCTTGCTGATGAGGTTGCCCACCATAATGAAGCGTCCACGGCCCACATCAAGCGCACCAAAGAGAGCCTCCTTCACCCAGTCGGTGAGGTCGTGTACGAGTTTGTCGTTCTTGCAAAGCTGATCGTCGTCAAGGTCATCAATGACGATGTAGTCAGGACGGGATTCACGGTCACGCAGACCACGAGGCGACTGTCCACGACCGCAGGCAAGGAACTTCACACCGCTCTTTGTCTTGAACTCGCCCTCCTGCCATCCGCCGTCGTTCTTCTGCTGTCCGAAGTCGGCAATGAGACGCTGGTTGTATTCCAGTTCCGCTTGAATATCTCCAAGCAGTCGGTCGGCATTGTCCTCCGACTTTCCGACAACCACCATAAAGTTGATAAGCCGCTTCGGTTGGAACATCAACCAGAGCGGCGTGAATACATCAAGGTGGGTCGATTTGGCGTGACCGCGTGGCCACATGAATACAGCCTTCAAGTCGGGCGTGTTTCGGACCTTGCGTGCAGCTTCGTTGTGGAACGGAGCGTTGTGAATGGTGCGTATGACCTCACCGGTCGTCTTGTCACGCAATTGTAGGAAGTGTGGAAAGTAATACTCGCAGAACGCTGCGTAGTTGTTGAGCAAGCGTTTGATACGCATGTCCCTTTCTACTGGCGTTTCGCTTTTCAGGAGTGACGTGTCCGTAATGGCTTGCACTTGCCGGCATCGCTCTTTCCACTCCTCGTATGCCTTTTTCTTTTCCGCTGCTGTTGCCATAGGCTGCCTCCACTATTTTATGCCCATCTGTTCTGTGATGTACATGTCCTGGAACTTGTTGATTACACGCATCAGTTCGGGAGTCACCTCTGGGTCTGTCTGCGAGCGGTACTCCAGCCACTTGGAGAACGCCATGAACACCTCGATGGCATCCACCACATTAGCCTTCTTGTCGAGCTTCTCAATGACCGATGAGAGTTTAGCCAGCTTGTCGCCAAGTCCTGCAATGAGTGCAGGGTCGTCAGAACCATTCACTTGTGTAATGAGTGTGTCGATGGTGAGCAACAGTTTGTTCACCAGTTCAGGGCGTGTGATGTTCTTGGCGGCACGAGCCTCTTTCCACCCCTCGGCTGAGCACCATTTGGATATGGTGACGCGCGACACGTCCACCTTCTCCGCAATCTCCTGCTGCTCCATGCCCGAAAGATAGAGCGTGCGTGCCAGCGATTTCTTTTTTTCAATATCTGCCTTTGTCATGTTGATAAGGTTTTTGTTCACATCAGGGCATACCACGCCCCGATTCCTTCTGCAAAAGTGCCACGATTTCGGTGGCTCTCCAAAAAAGTGTGCAATGGTTTCATAGAAGTGTGCAACCATTGCACACTTTTTTGGCGGACAGACAATTACCTCGTAATATTGCACTGCGAATCGGGCAATGCAGCCCAGAAAACGACAATGATATGAGTAAAGGAAAACGCGTAAGAATAACCAACGACAGCCTGAACAGCTACGGCACAAGAGTGCTGACAGCTGGCATGAACGTGGAGCAGTATCAGCGCAACCCCGTCCTGCTGTATATGCACGAGCGTGGTAATGTGATAGGCTATGTGAAAGACCTGAAGGTGGAGGATGGCGAGGTGACCGGCGAGCTGATGTTTGACGAAGCCTCCGAACTCTCCGCGCGCTGCAAGAAGCAGTACGAGTTCGGCAGTCTGAAGATGGTGAGCGCAGGGCTTGACATTCTGGAGACAAGCGAAGACCCCGAACTGCTTGTGCAAGGGCAAACCAGCCCTACTGTCACCAAGAGCAAACTGTTTGAGGTCAGCCTGGTGGACATCGGAGCCAATGACGATGCCATCGTGCTTCAGAAGGACGGCAAGAAAATAACCCTCGGCAAGGACAGCGAGTGTCCCTTGCCAATGTTGAACAACAATAATCAAAAACAAATGGAACAGAAACAGATTGCCCTACAGTTGGGCTTGCCGGAAACGGCAACTGAGGCGGACATCAACGCCAAGCTCGGTGAGTTGAAGGCTGCCAAGGAAGAGAACGAGAGACTCCAGAAGGAGAAGGAGACCCTCACGCTTGCCAGTATCACTGCCGTCGTGGAGAAAGCAGTCGGCGAGAAGCGTATCGCCACAGACAAGAAAGACGAGTTCATCAACCTCGGCAAGGAAATTGGCCAGGAGAAGTTGGAGCGCATCATCTCTGCCATGTCGCCACAGATGAAGCTCAGTGCCGTTATCGGCCACCAGGGTGGAGCTTCAACCCAGCAGCCTGCCACATACAAGAAACTGAGCGATGTGCCGTCTGCTGAACTCCTTACACTCCGCAAAGAGCAGCCCGAGGAGTATAAGCGACTCTACAAGGAGGAGTACGGCATGGAGTGTGAACTTTAGTACAAACCAATAATACAAAAAGAATGAAAACAATTTTGACCATGATTACGGCTTTGCTGTTCAATGCGTTTACAGGAGCCGTGTTCGGTATGACTTTGGGCGTATCGCCCGTGGCAGGTGCAGTAGGTGCCAATGCCATCGCATTAGCCGTGAGCGGTGCAATGCCAGTGGGCGTGGCACGCGAGGGCGTGCTTAAGGAGATTTGGACTGGAGAGTTGGTTAAGTCCTTGCGTGAGTTTCTCGCAGGAACTTGGCTTGATGGAATCCCCGACAGTTCAAGCATCGTTGACAATGATGTGATTCACTTGGTGGAGGTTGGCGTTGACCCTGACGTGCTTGTCAACAACACCACCTACCCAATCCCCTTGCAGGCACTTGATGACAAGGACATCGCCATTAAGCTTGACAAGTTCCAGACCAAGGTGACCCCTATCACCGATGATGAGTTGTACGCCATCAGCTACGACAAGATTGCCCGAGTGAAGGAGAGTCATTCAAACGCCATCAACGATGCCAAGTTCACCAAGGCAGCACATGCGCTCTGCGCCCAGAAGAATACAGCCAAGACCCCAGTGCTGACCACCACCGGCGAACGTGATGCTGCTACTGGTCGTCTCAAAATGACCGTCAAGGACCTGCTTGCGATGAAGGCAGCCCTCGACAAGTTGGGCGTTCCGACCACCAACCGTCGCCTCGTATTGTGTACCGACCATGTGAACGACCTCTTGGAGACCGATCAGCGTTTTAAGGAGCAGTACAACATCGACCGCAACACCGGCAAGGTGGGTAAGCTCTACGGCTTTGACATTTATGAATTTGCCAATACCCCTTATTACACATCCAATGGAGTGAAGAAGGCAGTCGGTGACAAGGGAGATACCGCAGGTGATTTCCACTGCTCATTTGCATTCTATACACAGCGTGTGTTCAAGGCTACTGGCTCCACCAAGATGTATTGGAGCCCTGCTGAGAACGACCCTGAGTACCAGCGCAACAAGGTGAACTTCCGCCACTACTTCATCTGCATGTTCAAGAAGGCAGATGCAGGTGTTGTAATGACCAGCGGATATAAAGCTGAAGCGTAATGGCGAGAATGAAGTATTTAGTCCTACACTGCACAGCCACCCCTGAAGGCCGTGAGGTAACCTCGAATGAGATACGCCACTGGCACACTGACCCGGTAAGCAAGGGTGGGCGTGGCTGGAAGCAGGTAGGCTATACCGACCTGATACACTTGGATGGCAAGGTGGAACGCCTTGTCGATAACAACGAAGATGCGGAGGTCGATCCGTGGGAAGTGACCAACGGTGCCAAGGGTTACAACAGTGTGAGCCGTCATGTGGTGTATGCCGGTGGCTGCACCAAGGATATGAAGCACCCCAAGGACACGCGCACCCCTGCGCAGCTGAAGGCGATGACCGACTATGTGCGGAACTTCCATCAGCGTTTTCCGCAGATCAAGATTGTAGGTCATTGCGACCTTCCGGGCGTAAATAAAGCCTGCCCAGCCTTCGATGTAGCCAAGTGGCTCAAGTCAATAGGAATATACCAACAGTAAAAATATGGATGGTATGAATATCAGCGAAGTCCTGAACGTCCTCCTCGGCGGAGGTCTGGTGGCTACCATTGTGGCGATATGCACGCTGCGGGCTACCATAAGGAAAGCGAAAGCGGAATCGATGAAGGCGGAAGCCGATGCCGAGACGGTGCGTATGGACAACGCCGAGCATGCCACCCGTATCTTGGTAGAGAACATAGTGAAACCATTGAAGGAAGAGCTCAATGAAACAAGAAGATACCTCGAAGCGTCAAAGCGCGAGATGGCGCGTCTCAGGAAGGCTATCGACACTGCGAACAGTTGCAAGCATCATGATGACTGTCCTGTTCTTGTCGGGCTGCGCGACAAGCCGAAAAGCGAGCGTGGCAACGGAGGAAAGCGTGAAACAAGTATCCGCGGACACCCTCCAGAGCGAGGTGCGTCAGACATGGACGGAGACAGTACCACAGGAGGAAGCCAAGCTGGAAATACCTCTGGCGGAACTGACTAACCTGCCCGAAAAGGCAGAGTACCGAGCCAAGAACGGACGAGCCAGCGCAACCGTGCAGAACAAAGGTGGCATCATCGTGGTGTATGCCACTTGCGACAGTCTGCAACGCCAGTGCGAGTACTATGAGCGCCAGATGGCGAGCTACAAGAAAGCATTGGAGCAGCAGAAGAATGAAGCCAGAACGGATAAGGAACGCAGTTCAAATCCGTGGAAGATGCTTCTCATCGCCTTTATTGTCGGAGTGGCGACCGGCACAGTATTAACAATCATAACAAGAAAAATATGGCAGAAAGTAAGAAATTCATGTACGGCATCGGTGTCGTAAAGTTTGGTGACAAGACAGTCGGCTATATAGAGAAGGGCAGCTGGGACTGGGGTGGAGCCAAGCCCGAGAAAGTGGATGTGGATGCCGAGCAGGTGCCCGGTGCCCCCGTGCTGACTCTTGTCACGAAGAACGGCACTATAGCCCCCACGTTCAACCTCATACAGCTGGACTACGAGAACCTCCAACTCGCCCTTGGCGGTACGCTTGTCGGCACGCAAGGAGCCTATACCGGTTGGAAAGCCCCGACCGACCTTGTGGAACTCCGTGACAAGTGTGAGATTCAGCTGAAGAGCGGTCAGACCGTGACGATACCGAGTGCCACCCTTATGGCCAACCTTGGTGGCAAGCTCACCCTGACCGAAGTCTCCAAGATAGAGTGTCAGTTGACGGTGAACGCGCCTGACGACGGCAGTGCTCCCTATGATGTGGCCGACACTAAACCAGGGGAGTAGCGTATGAACCGAGCACTCGAAAAAGAAGCGGCGGAGGCACTCCTTGACAGGGGTGTCTCCGTGCCGTTTAAGGACATACGACTGCCGTTCCGCAAGAAACCGCTGAAGGTGCGCGTCACCATGAAACGCCCCACGTTGGCAGGGCAGATAGAAATCGGCCGGCAGTACCTGGAGATGGACATAACGGCAGAAGAGGTGCGGACTATGCCTAAGCTGGGGCAGATGCGTTTCATTGCCAAACACGGCAAATGCCTGTCGCGCATTATCGCCTACACCGTGTGCAGGGGATATATATCCCGCCATCTGCTTGTGGGGCTGACCGCATGGCTCGTGCGCAACTTTGTGGCGTACCGGTACCAGGTGGCCGCCACCGAGCAGTTCGAGCGGCTGATGGGCACAGGCCCTTTTATGAGTATTATCAGATCCGCGGAACGGACGAACCCGATGAAGCTGAGACTGAGCCAAGGAAAGAAGGGGAGTTAAGGACCGAGTATGAAGGTTCCCATAGCCCTTTCGGATTCGTGTGGCAGATAGCCAGCGCCACAGGCTGGAGCGTGGACTACATACTCCACGGCGTGAACTACCAGACCCTCATCATGATGCTGTGCGATGCCCCACGTTACATCAAGAAGAAAGCAGGCAGACCCGACAGCGGCAAGACCGCCGAGGAGGAAGCCGAAGACATAGCAGGATTTTTCCAAAGTAAACTGAATTGAAAGCATGAGCAAGCCCGTAGAGATAGAGTTCCTGATGAAGGACAAACTGAGTGACGGTATCGACAATGCCAACGCGCATATCGACACCCTCATCTATAATGCCAAGAAAGCGGCCGAGCTGGTGAACGCCAAGATAGCCGAGCAGCACAAGGTCATTGACGGCGTGGCCGCAGACCTCAGCCGTATGGAGAGGCAGCTTGCAGGCATGAAACCAGGTACCGCCCAGAAGGAACTCGCCGCCGATGTCATGGCTTGCCGTAAGGTGCTGGACGAGGAGCGGAACACCCTCGTCTATCTGGAGAAACAACACCGCCAGGCGGAAAAGGCTGTGTCCGACTTAGAGAAGGAGCATGGCAAGCTCTCCGAGTCCAGCACCACGGCGGCTGTGGCGCAGAAGACCCTTGCCGAGCGTATCGCCGAGAGCAAGGACTTGGTGAAGTACACCACGTCCTGTATCAAGGAGCTGGAGAAAGCCTACAAGAACGCAGCCCCCGGTAACGCCCAGTCCGCAGCCCTTGCCGAACTCAACGCCGCCAAGAAAGCGTTGGAGGAAGAGAAGCTGATACTCGCCAGCCTCACACGCGAGCAGGAGGAAAACCGGGAGAGCAACAAGCGTCTGGCCATGCAGTTGCGCGAGTTGCAGAACGCGATGGCCAAGATGCGTCTGGAAGGGAAGCAGGACACGGAAGAGTACCGCGAGATGGCGGAGAAAGCAGCCCTGCTGTCCGATACCATCGCCGACCTCCATACCCAGACCAAGATACTCTCCAACGATGATGCCAACCTGCAGGGCTTCATGTCCGGCATCAGCGGTCTGTCCGGCATGTTCACCGCCGCCACCGGTGCCGTGTCCCTGTTCGCCTCCGAAAACGAGAACCTTGCCAAGATACAGGCGAGGGTGCAGTCCGTCATGGCCGTCACGATGGGTCTGCAGCAGGTGTTCAACACCCTGAACAAAGACTCCGCATTCCGACTGGTGACGGTGGTGAAGATGAAGAACCTGCTGACGGCGGCCAACACAAGGCTGGCGGCAGCCCCCGGCATCTCCACCGCAGCGGCGTCTGCGCTCATGGCGACCCTCACGTTGGGTCTGTCCGCCGTCATCACCGGCCTGATAGTCCTGTTCAACAAATACAGCGATGCGCAGGAGGAGGCACGGCAGAAGGCGCAGGAGCTCATCGAGGTGGAGAGCGAGGGCAGGGCGCAGATGATAAAGACCCGTTTCGAGATAGACAACACCATTCGCGAGCTGAAGGAGTTCACCGGCAGCAAGGAGGAGGAAAAGAAGAAGACCGAGGAACTGAACCGCAAGTACGGCGAGGCTTTCGGCTACTATGACACCGTTGCCGAGTGGTACGATGTCCTCACGCAGAAAGCGGCCGACTATATCCAGATGCTCTTCCTGCAGGCCAAGGCACAGGCACTGGTCAACAAGGCCGTGGAAGCCGACGACAAGGTGAACAAGCTGAAGGCGACCGATGCAGATGATGTCGATGGCTCCATGGGGTGGTTCAAGAAGTCTCTCCTCTATTTTGCGCAAGGAGAGTCCAACGGCCAGATAGACGCGTCGGCCATCATCAAGGAAGAGAATGAGAAGAACAAGGAGCAGGCCATCGCCGATGCCGAGAAACTCCGTGACGACCTGCTCAAACAGGCGGAGGACCTGACAAAGGAAATGGGCGAGATAGGCAAGAACAGCAATATAGGCGGCCATTCCAAGCCCGAACACAAGCCGATTGGTGGCAACGGAGACAAGGACCGGCAGAAAGAACTGGAGCGCGAGAAGGCGGCCGAGCAAAAGCGGGCCGAGGAACTTGCGCGGCTCCGTCAGGAGAACGAGCAGGAAAGCATCGACCAGATGGCTGAGGGCAGTGCCAAGCGAATCCGGCAGATAAAGTTCAACTACCAGAAAGAGGAATCCGAGATAAAGGCGCAGGAGGCCAAGTGGCGCGATGCGCAGGGTGGAAATCTCACGGAGGAGCAGGGTGAAGCCCTTGCGGAACGGCTTCGTCTGGCACAGGAGGAACAGCGCAAGGGTCTGGAGGAAATCGACAAGGAATCCCTGAAGAACGAGCTCCAGGCCATGGTGGACTACCTGCGCGAGTATGGTACGCTCCAGGAGCAGAAATACGCCATCGCCAAGGAATACGCCGAGAAGATACGCGAGGTGAACGAGGGCGACGGCACGGCGGAGGAAAAGCGGTGGCAAGTCCGCAAGCTCGAAAAGGAGCGTGATGCTGCCGTCAGTCAGACCAATGCCCAGAACCTCGCCTTGAACATAGACTGGAGCACCACTTTCGAGGGTGTCGGCAACGTGCTCAAAGACGTTGCGAAAGAGACACTCGCCAAGATAGAGGAGTACATGCAGACCTCCGAGTTCAAGAAACTCTCGGCGGAAAACAAGAAGGTATATACCGACCTGCAGGCGAAACTGAAGGACGAGACCGGTGGCAACAGCACCAGCGCCTTCAACTTCAAGATATGGGACACGATTGCCAAGAACGTGAAAGCCTATCAGGACAGCGTGCGCACGCTCCGCGAGAAAACCGACGCCCACACGCAGGCCGTGACCGATTTGGAACAGGCGCAGCAAGACCTTGCCGATGCCACCGACGATGCCTCAAAGGAAATCGCACAGAAAGCGGTGGACATAGCGCAGGGCAAGGTCGATGCGACGGCAGCATCACAGAACGAGGCGCAGGAGGCCAGCGACAAGGCACGGAAAACCCTCACCGACAACACCAACGCGGCGGCGCAGGGCATCAAGAACTTCACCAGCTACCTGAACGAGATGTCGGACGGCTCACTGTACGGCTTTGCCAACGGCATCACCAAACTTATCACCTCGCTTTCCAAAGGCTCTGACGGCATCGGCAAGTCGTTGGGCGAGCTGGGCGGAAAGGTGGGCGGCATCGTCGGTGCCATACTCCAAATACTCGACGCGTTGGGCGATGACCCGAAAGGCTTTATCAACGACCTGCTTGACAAGGTGGCCGACACGATAAACAAGGTGGTGGAGGAACTTCCCGAAATCATCATCGATGTCATCAAGGACGTGGGCAACATCGTGCAGGGGCTGCTCAGCGGCATTGCCGGGTGGTTCGGCATAGACGACCTCTTCGGTCTGAACGGCAACGAGAAAGAGGTGAAGAAGACCATAGAGAATCTGACCGAGCGCACGGAACTCCTGCAGAACGCCATCGAGGACCTGACCGATGTGATGGAGAAAAGCTACGGTCAGAAAGCCACCGATGCCTACGATCAGGCCAAGCGCAACCAGGAGGAGACCAACGCCAACTACCTGGGCATCGCGCAGGCACAGGCAGGCTACTGGAAGCACCATCACAGCTGGAACTACTACTGGAACGGCTTTTCAGATGATCAGACGGCATGGATAAGGCAGAACGTGAAGGAGAACTTCGACGGCAGCATCTGGAGCCTTACACCGGAGGAGATGAAGAAACTCCTCTCCAATGTGGATATAGCCGAGTATATCAAGAACACCGGCAAGGGCGGTTATGGAAATGATGTGCTGGACAAGCTGCAGGACTACGCGGACCAGGCAGGAAAGATAGAGGAACTGACCGACAGCTGGCGCGAGACCATCACCCAGATAAGTTTCGACAGCATGAAGGACAGCTTCATCTCCAACCTGATGGACATGAAGAAAACCTCCAAGGACTTTGCCGAGGACTTCGCCACGGACATGCAGAAAGCCCTGCTGAGCTATTCCATGGAAGACCTCATCAACGGTGAGCTGAAGCAGTTGTACGATGACTGGGCACAGCTTATCTCCGACAAGAACGGCGAGCTGACGGAAAAGGACATCGAGGACTTCAACCGCCGCTATGACGAGATAGTGGCGGAAGGGCTGAAACGCAGGGACGAGTGGGCGAAGGTCACCGGCTACGAGGACACGGGCGGTACCAGCCAGAGCGCGAAGTCCGGAGGCTTTACCGCCATGACGCAGGACCAGGGCACGAAACTGGAGGGCATGTTCACCAGCGGACTGCAGCACTGGTCAAGCATGGACGAGCGTCTGGAGACCGTGGCCGACCGCATGAACCTTGCCGAGAGCCACCTTGCCCGGATTGCCGAGAACACCGGCACGAGCGCGGGGCATCTTGGCGAGATAAAGGAGGACATCAGAAAAATAGTAAGGGACGGACTAAAAGTAAAATGACATGGACAAGATACTTGGAGGGCTGGTGCTGGTGAACGGCACCGACATCTGGAAAGAATACGGCGTGTTCCTCGTCGAGGACAAACGTGGCGGCATGGATAACCTCACCGCCATACTCACACCGAGCAAGACGAAGAAGGACACCGCCGTGAACATACGCGAGGAGCAGGGCGAGAAATACTCCGCCACGCTTACACCGAGAAACGAGCCGAGGGACATCACGCTCAACTTCGCCCTGTATGACAAGACACAGGCGGGTTGGCTGCGGAAATACTTCTCGTTCATCAATTTCCTGAAACAGGGCAAGGGCGGCTGGCTGGACATCGTATTCACGCAGCTTGACCTTACCCTGCATGTGAAATACAGCGAGAGCCCCAAGTTCACACCGCTCACCTACCTGTGGAAGGAGGGTGTGAACGCCGGCAAGTTCAAGGTGAAGTTCCGCGAGCCTGTCCCCATCATCTAATGACATTCAAACAGCATTCCTATATGGTTCTGACGATATACGACAAATACGGCACCGCCCGGACGGACATCTCGCCCGGTGACGGCAGCACCCAGCAGAAGGAGGTTCAGGGCGACAACGTGCTGACGCTCTCCTTCACCCATTACGAGCACATACCCCTCGATGTGAACGACTATGTGGACTTTGAGGGCGAGCGCTACTGGCTCACCGAGAAATACGCCCCTGCCCAGAAGAGCGATGGCGAGTGGTCGTATGACGTGAAATTTTACGGCATCGAGAGCCTGATAAAGCGTTTCCTCGTGCTGGAGACCACAGACAACAATGCCGAGCCCGTGTTCACCCTCACCGCCACTCCGAGAGAGCATGCGGCGATGGTGGTGAAGTGCATCAACAACGGCATGGGGCACACCACCGACTGGAAGGTGGGGCAGGTGGACGGCACCGACCTCATTGTCATCGACTACGAGGGCAAGTACTGCGACGAGGCGCTGAAGGAGATAGCCGAGAAAGTGGGCGGCAGTGCCGAGTGGTGGGTGGAAGGGCAGACCGTGAACATCTGCAGATGCGAGCACGGCGAGGAAATAATATTGGGGTACGGCAACGGACTGACGAGCCTGGAGCGTGACACTGACAACACCAACAAGTTCTACACGCGCCTGTTCCCGATAGGCAGCACCCGCAACATCGATGCGGAGAAATACGGCCGCAGCCGTCTGATGCTGCCCGGCGGCCGCCAGTATGTGGAACTGCACACCGACGAGTACGGTATCTATGACCACTACGAGAAAGACGCGTTCAGCGGCATCTATCCAAGACGCACCGGTGAGGTGAGCAGTGTGCGCAGCGAGAATGTCAAGGACGATGACGGCAACGCGTTCACTATCTACTACTTCAGGGACGACACGCTGAACTTCGATCCCAACGACTATGAACTGGCAGGCGAGACCAAGCGCGTCTCGTTCCAGGACGGTGATCTTGCCGGGCTCGGTACCGATGACGACCACTATTTCGAGGTGAACTTCGATAGCAAGACACGCGAGTTCGAGATAATCACCATCTGGCCGTATGACGACGACACCCAGTTGCCCGGAGGAAAGCTCGTGCCCAAAGTGGGCGACCACTATATCCTGTGGAACGTGCGCATGCCCGACGAGTACTACCCGATAGCGGAGGAGGAGTTCCTGAATGCGGTGGAGAAGTACAATGCCGAGCACTGGAAGGACATCAGCGTCTATAAGGCTCCGACCGACCATGTGTGGGTGGAGGAGAACAATGCCGTGCTCCATGTCGGCAGGCGTGTCCGGCTTGTGAGCGACAAGTATTTCCCGGAGAACGGCTACCGGCAGAGCCGTATCACCAAGATAACGCGCAAGGCGAACCTGCCAAGCCAGATGGACCTTGAAATCAGCGACGCCCTGCAGACAGGCGCGCTTGACAAGGTGAACGACAGCATCGGAGAGCTGAAGAACTATACTAAGTCCAGGACAGAGGGCGTGGCCCTGCCCGACATCATACGCTCGTGGGACGACACGCAGCCGACTGACAACAACATTTTCTCCGCAAGACGGAGCCAGCAGGAGTTCATCAGCAAGAAACGCAACGATCGTGCGAAGAAGAAAATCACTTTCGAGGAAGGCATCGGTATCGGACTGGAAGAGAATGGGCGCATCGATGGCAAGGGCAATGCCGAATTGCTCACCCTTGTGGTGCGCGAACTGTTGCGCAGTGCCAACTATGGCGGCAGTGGCATGACAGGCAACGGCTGGCAAATCGGCCTTGACGAGGACCTGCTGTCGCACCTGATAGTTGACAAGATAACCGTGAGGCGCGTGATGAATGTCTTTGAACTGCTGATAAACAAGGTGCGCAGCGTGGGCGGACAGATTTGCGTCAGCGCGGCCAACGGCAAGATAAAGACGGTGCGGGAGCAGGGCGACTACTGGCACATCACCTTCGAGCAGGAGAACACCTTCGTGGCGCACGACCTGATGCGCTGCCAGGTGTTCACCGGCACGTCGCAGAAAGCCTACTGGGTGGAAGTGGCCGGCATCGCGAATGGTGGCATACTTGTGGAGAAATCCGAGTTTGAGACCGCACAGCCCGAAGAGGGCGACGAGTGTGTGCTTATGGGCAACACCGAGACGGCGAACCGCCAGAACCTCGTCCTCATCTCCGCCTCGGAGGACGGCCACCCGAGAGTGGACGTGCTGGACGGAGTGAACGCCAAGAACTTTGACCACGCCCTGCGTGCAAGGCTCGGCAACCTTAACGACATCAAGGACGACCGCTTTCCACTGGATAACCAGCCGAAGGGCAACGGCCTGTATGCCGACAACGTGTACCTGCGCGGCACATTCCTGCTCTCCACCGGCGAGGACATCAAGACCAAACTGGAGATAACGGAGGGCAAGGTGCAGAGTGCCATCGACAGCGTGCGGAACGACTTCCTGAGCGAGAAAGGCTATCTGAACAACCCCACGTTCACATCGGGACTGGAGAAATGGAACTCCGAGAACGAGACCGTGTTCTTCCTTGTCGGCAACAAGTGGATATGGGCCAACGGCAACGTGCTCTCCAAGAAAGGCGACAGCGCAAGCGTGGTCACCGACATGGGGCGTACGGTGGTACGCATACGCAACAAGTACATACTGCAGAAACACGGCAACCTGCGCTATGTGCCCACGTTCCCGACCAATGACGAGGGGCAGAAAGAGGCTCTGCCTGTGTATCTGACATTCTTCTACCGCTGTGCCAAGGCCGGCACGCTGAAGGTTCGCTTCGAGAATGTGGATAAGACAGGCTTTGCCAACTTCAACAGCATGGAGATAAGAGAGGAAATCGCGGAGACCGAAGGCTATGTGCAATATACCGGAAACGGCCTGTGGAACGGTACGGGCGACTTCCGTCTGGAGTTTGACGGAGACATCTACATGTACATGCTGGTGCTCAGCACCGACAAGTACGAGGCGCTGACGCACCGCTACCGCACATTGTTCGAGCAGAGCGAGCGGCTTGTGAAAATCTCCGCTGCCGTGTTCGACAAGGACGAGAATATGCTGGAGGAGACAGGGCTTATCACCACCTCCAAGGTGTCGGGCCTGTACGCCATCGACGGGGACGGCAATTTGAAATCCTTTGTCGGTGCGGGACAGGACGGCGTGAAGATAAAGGCCGCCAACATACAGTTGGAGGGACTTGTGACCGCCAATGAGAATTTCAAAATATTGGAAGATGGCAGCATCGAAGCAAAGAATGGCAAGTTTATTGGCGAAATAGAATCTTACAAGGGCACTATAGGTGGCTTTACCATTGGTAATGGACGCATAGGCGCAGAAGCCACGCAGAGCGGAGATGGCGGTTCCCTTGCTATATACAGCAACTTCTTCCGTGTGGGTGGGAACAGCGGTTATGTGATGTTCGGAAATGATGTGATACCTGGAACTGCAGGCGGTGCATTTACCGCCACCGGGCGTATTGTGAACGAGCATCCGAACACATACGGGAACTATGGATTTGACCAGGCGAATTATGGTCTGTTCATTCATGTTTCAGGCGGAACAAAGAACTACGGTATCTGGTCCAATGCAGCATTGATGGCCCCCTCCTTTGTGAATACCAAGGCCAAGATACTGACATTTGACCCGAACAGCAGTACATATACGATAGATTTCTCTCAAGCGAACATCATACTGATGTATTTCAAAAAAGACAAATCCTCCGGGGTGGAGGTTACGCTTCCAAGCGAGTCCTCAGTCGCTGAGAAGTTCGGACTGAGTGAATTGCCCGAGGATTTTGCCACAATTGTGACATTCCGTGTACGAGCCGGGTCGTTACCTATAACGTTGGACGGCATCTACGACCACAATGAGAACCTCACGAATTACAAGATGGCAGAAGGGGACAGTGTGACTGTGCTCATCAGCAAGGTGGACGGCTTCCGCTACCAGATATTGAATCATTCAAGCTAAAAACAGATATACGATGAGAAGGATAGACTTTCAGCATTTCAATGTTTACCTGTCGGTCAGCCACAAGGAGGCGCGGCCGATGGACGTTCGCGAGACCTTCGCGGACATGATATACAACAACGTGAACGGCATCAAGGCGCACGCCCTCGCCCTGAAGATATACGAGAGTGAGGGGGAGGCGGACTACACCGATGACGAGGTGAAACTTGTGCGCGTCGTCGCCGAGCGTCTTTGCGTTCCCGGCTTCATAGACGGACTGAACGAGCAGTTGGATAATAACCCTAACAACGAATGATATGACAGACGAGGAGAAGAAGACCGTCGTTCAGGAAGTCCTGAACCAGATAAAGACAGACAGTCAGAGCGTGGACGAACTGGAAACCGCCACCTCACTTGACAGCGTGAACTCACTCCCGGCCATGCAGGGTGAGAAGGTTGTCCGTGTGCCTGTGTCCCTGCTTGCGAAACCTGCGGAAGACGCGGCCAAGAGAGCAAACGCAGCCGCCGCCACAGCGGACGCATCATCGAGAGCGGCCGGAACTGCGGCACAGCAGGCCAAAGATGCGGCAGATGTGGCTTCCGGCGCGGCACTCACGGCCAACAATTCGGCCATGCTTGCCGATGCGGCCACGGCAAAGCTGAATGATGCCATCGCAGCGGCCAACACCCACCCGGTGGTGCTGGTGAACAGCCTTATCGGTGATGCCGACCGCATATTCAGTGACTGGTCTGAAGCGTTGGAGACCATTGCCGGCAACGAGAGCACCGGTGGGGAGAAAGTGTTCACCACCGGCTGCGTGATGATATTCAGAAGTGCGGACGGCTGGGAGTCCTGGCAGTTCACCGGTGACCCCGACAACGACCTCCATGATGCGGAGAAATGGCAGGAATATGCCACAGGCGGCAGTGGCGGAAACACCTGCAACGTGACAGAGGAAATCCCGCTTGAGAGTGGTTACTACACATTGGCGACCGCCATTGTTGCCGTGGAGGAGAAGAAACGTGCCAAGGGACGCTGTATCACCTACGAGACGGCACAGGGCAAGTGGGAGACCAAACAGTTCATCGGCACGAGCCTTGACAGTTGGGAACAGGTGGCGAGCTGGGAGGACTTCGGCGGTGCGGGCAACGTGAAGAGCATTTCTGTAAACGGAAAGAAACAGACGCTTGACAGCGCGGGCAACGTGAACCTCACCATCAACGAGACAGAGGTGGACGAGAGCCTGAACACGAACTCCACCAATCCGGTGCAGAACGCGGCCGTGGCCGCCAAACTTGCAGAGGTCGAAGCCAACACCATATTCGGCGGCAGTGCCGAACTGAGCGATGACGAGAGCACCGTGCGTGTGACGCTGACCAACAAAAGCGGTGCGGAGGTCGTAGGTCTGGACATACCGGTAGGAAAAGGCGGCGGTGGCGGAGAAACCTCCACCACCAAAATCGTGTTGACGGCAGAAACAGACAAGTCCGTCATCAAGGAAGGCGACAAGGCCACACTCACATGGTTCTACGACCACCAGTACAGCAGCGGTGACGAGAAGGGGACATCGACGGGGCAGAAAGCCACGGTGGAGATACAGATGAAACGCGGCGCGACGCTGATGTATTCCGATACGCAGCAGGACGTGAGCAAGGGCACCTATACGCTGGACCTGACGAAATACCTCCTTTTGGGCACGACTGACATCTATGTGAAGGCCACCACCACCGATCCGACCACAGGCAAGACGCAGACCAAGCAGAGCTATGTAAGCGTGAAGGCGGTGACGCTTGCACTGACGAGCGGTTTCAATATTGCCGAGTGCATTGCAAAGGGTGGTTATGGCGTGAGCGAGAATGTGGGCATACCCTATGCCGTAAGCGGAAGCGGTACAAAGACCGTCACCCTCTATGTGGACGGCATACAGAAAGATTCCGTTTCTGTCACGAGGAGCGGTACGACCAACGGTAGTTTTACGCTCTCCATGTCCGGGCTTGCTGTCGGCAGGCATACCGTGCAGATGGTGGCCGAGATGAAGGCAAGCGAGGAACTGACACTGAAGAGCGAGAGCATCTATTTCGATATATTGAAGACCGGCAGCAGCGCTCCATATATAGGAACCAAGATAACCTTCAAGGACGGACGCGTCTTTACGGCAGACCATCTCACCCCGACTATCGACACAGGCCAGTATGAGCAGGTGTTGTTCGACTTCGTGGCGTATGACCCGACAGCGACCCCTGCAAGCATGAGCGTGTGGAGGGACGGCATAAGGACACAAACGGTGAGCGTGCCGAGAACGGTGCAGACCTACACGAACCGTTTCCTGGAGAAAGGCGCGGTTGCGATGGTGCTGAAGTGCGGCACGACCGAATACAAGTTCAATGTGAACGTGACGGAGAGCGGCATCGACCTTGGCGAGGCGACATCGGGACTGGTGCTGAAGCTGACGGCAGCGGGCAGGAGCAATGCGGAGAGCAGTCCTGCGGAATGGCGTTATAACGACGTTCAAACGGCGTTTGAAGGCTTTGACTGGCAGAGCAACGGCTGGACGGGTGACGCGCTGAAACTGACGAACGGCGCGAACATCGAGATAGGCTGCAAACCATTCGGCAACGATGCTACGACCACTGGTGCGACTTACGAGATGGAACTGACCTGCACCAATGTGACCGATCGCAAGGGCACGGTGGTGGACTGTATGGCCGGCAATGTCGGTTTCAGACTGACCACGCAGGAGGCGCTGATGCGCACGGGCGCAGGCTCGGAAGTGGGCACGAAGTTCGCGAGCGGCATGACACTGAAGATAGCCTTCGTGGTCCAGGAGAAGAAGGGCAACCGGCTGATGGAACTGTATGTGAACGGCATATTGAGCGGTGCAAAGCAGTACGCCCCGACAGACAGCCTTCTGCAGGACGAGCCGGCCAACATCAGGATAACGAGTGAGAGCGCGGACGTGGAGGTAAGGAACCTGCGCATATACAACCGTGCATTGGGCGATGACGAGGAACTTGCCAACTACATGGTGGACCGCCCGACGAGCGATGAGATGGTGTTTCTGTTCGAGAAGAACCAGGTGATGGACGACGAGGGCACTGATGTCGATATAGACAAGCTGAGGGCGATGGGCAAGAGCGTGATGCGCATCGTGGGCGACGTTAACTTAGTGAACCAGACGAACAACAAGAAGTTCGAGGTGCCGGTCGATATATACTTCTATTCGGCCTACGGCAAGGAGTATGACTTCATCATCTACCAGTGCGGTCTGCGCATACAGGGAACATCATCGACGACCTACCCGAGAAAGAACTACCGCATATACTTCTCAAGAGAGAGCAAGTACGGCACGAAGTTGTATGTGAACGGAGTGGAGGTTCCTGACTTCAAGTATTCGTTCAAGCCGGGGGCACGTCCCATTGACATTTTCTGTCTGAAAGCCGACTTCTCGGACTCGTCCTCAACGCACAACCCCGGCGGTGTGCGCATCGTGAACGATATTTGGAAGAAATGCGGCTGGCTGACTCCGCCACAGGCGGCATACAAAGGCAACTACGACGTGAGAATCGGCGTGGACGGTTTCCCTATGGACCTGTTCTATGACAACGACGGGACAGGTGAGAACGTGTACTTAGGCAAGTACAACTTCCTGAACGAGAAGAGCGGCAGCGGCATCATCTACGGCTTTGAGGGTATCGAGGGTTTCAATGACGAAGCAACACTCAATGGTGAACGCAACAAGTGCATCTGTCTGGAGTTTCTGAACAACTCTGAGGCACTGTGTCTGTTCGGTACGAGCAACATGGACTCGTTTGACGACGCACTGGAGTTCCGTTTCAAGGCCGATGACACATGGGCGACGGCGCACGAGGACGACAAGGCAGCTGTGAAACGCCTTTGGGAATGGATTTATTCGTGCAAGGGCAACCCGACAAAGTTCTTGAACGAATATGAGGGCTATTTCGGCAACGACTCGCCCTTTGCATGGTATCTGATAACCGACTACCTGATGGCTGTCGATAACCGCGCGAAGAACATGATGCTCGTGACATGGGACGGCAAGATATGGTACTTCATTCCCTACGACATGGATACCATCTTCGGCGAGCGGAATGACTCGGTGCTGAAGTACGACTACACGATAACGTGGGAGACGATGGACGAGAGCATCGGCTCGTATGCCTTTGCAGGGCATGACTCGGTATTGTGGGAGCTGGTGAGAGGCTGCCCCGACAAGTTGCGCGAGGTGGCCGACAAGCTGCGCTCTACCATGTCGTTGGAATATGTGCTGAAAGTGTTCAACGAGAAGCAGATGGGCAACTGGTGCGAGCGCATCTACAACAAGGACGGTATCTATAAGTATATCAAACCGCTCACGGATGGCGTGACGAGTGCTGACGGAACGACCAATTACTACGACTACCTGTACGCGTTGCAGGGCAGCCGGTACGCCCACCGCACCTTCACCATTCAGAACCGCTTCGCCCTGCTTGACAGTCAGTATGTGTGCGGCACATACAGAAAGGACAGCTTTGCGGCCTACTTCGGCTACAAATTTGGCTCGGATAACCGCAAAATAAGAATCACGGCAAGCGAGCGTTACTACTTCGGATACGGCTACACAAGCGGAACGCCTCACCAAAGTGCGGTGCTGGCCGAGGAGACGGGTAGCACGGTAAACCTGACATTGGATACAGATCTCATTGTGAACGACCCGCAGTACATCTACGGCGCAAGCCGCATCATGGGGCTTGACCTGACGGACGTGAGCCACGCTATACTGCAGACGCTGAACCTGAACAACTGCACGGCACTGAGGACGCTGGACGTGAGCTGTGCCCAGGCACAGACAACGCTGAACGCCCTGTTGGTAAACGGTTGTCGGAACTTGCGGACATTGAGCATGACCGGTCTGAAGTCCACATCCTTTACAGGCATAGACCTGAGTAACAACACGAAGTTGGAGACACTGAAAGCAGGCCGGACGGCACTGACAGGCGTGAACTTCGCACAGGGCGCACCGCTGACGAGCGTGACGCTGCCTGCGACATTGCAGACGCTGGAGTTGCGCTATTTGGGCAAACTGAGGACAAGTGGCCTGACATTAGAGGGCACGGGCAATATCACACGCTTTGTGGTGGATAATTGTCCCGGCATAGACTGGCAGACATTGTATGCAAGATGCACCAATGTAAAGTATCTGCGCGTGACTGGTATCGACATGGAGGGCGACGGCAGCCTGCTGACCTCGCTGATGGCGATTGGCGGCGTGGACGAGAACGGTGGCAACGTGGATACCTGCCGACTGGTGGGCACATACCGACTGACGCAATACAAGGCCGATGAAGAGTACGATGCACTGCAGCGGCACTTCCCCGAACTGAACATTGTACAGCCCGAATACACCATGCTGGAGAGCGACGAGAGTGTGGCAGACGATGCGAATATCTCCAATCTTGACAACGGAACGGGCTACAAGTACGGCAACGACTACAAGCCGAGCGGGCACATAGAGGCAATCTTCAAGAACCGCCACCGTGTGCTGGCGAAGGTGACAAAGAAGGCTACGACAAGAAATGTGAACATCGCCAATGTGGATACCGTGGTGAACAACCTTGACGGTGAGATGACATATTGCCCACTTGCAGACACGGACAGCAACAAGTATTATGATGGCACGGTTGCAAAGCTGGACGGCACGGAGGGCGACTGGATGATGTATGAGCCATTCTTCTGGAGCAAGGGCATCAACGACTTCCTGAACGGCAAGAACTACAGCTGCTACAGTTCAAGGGACAAGGACCACATGCCGACGGTGCCGAACGTGGACGTGCTTACGCTTGCGGACATCAAGGCACGTCAAGGCGGTTATACCAGCGGAAAGAAGATAATGAGCGGCAAGGACACCATCAAGAACTCCTACAGCACAGACAGCACCTATTCCGTATGTATGGTCGATGTCAGCGGTTACAAGAAAGTACGCTGGCCGAGTGTGCCAGGAACCAATCTCGTAGGCTCAATATTTGCTGATGCAAGCGGTAATGTGGTGAAAGACATCGTGGTTCCGACTCTGGGCAGCCGTTTCGAGGCCGGTATGTATCTTATATCAGATGTTCCGGAAGGTGCGACAGCATTGTATTTCTCCATTTTGAACACGGCAGAGTTCGATAAGGTAGTCCTCTCCAACAGTGAGAAGATAGAGGACATGGAGCCGGAGTGGTTCGCCAATGACGAGCACTTGTGCGCCGTTGTGGGCAGCTCGGTAGTCGGCAGCAAGTTGCGCTCTGCCATAACAGGCAACAGCACCACCGGCAGTATGTCATGGACGGACTTCCACTATTACAGCGTGCAGCGAGGCATGCAGCAGATAGACGCGCTGATGCACTTCCGTATTGCCAACTTGAGCTATGCCAAGTATGGGCGCAGGAATATGCAGGAACAGTGCGGTGCCGGCCAGCATTCCTATATGAGAACAACCGGCGGTACAGCGTCAAGAGGTATGCAGGACACCATTGGCTTTGAGGAGGCAAGCGGAATCAACCCGAATGTGACAAACAACACCTCCGATGCAGGCGTGCACCTGTATGCCTGGTATATAGAGAAAGACGAGTACGGAGCCACAAAGGTGACTCAGGTGAACAACATCTGCTGCATAGGTTACGAGGACATCTACGGAAACAAGTACGACATGATGGACGGTGTGGACTTGCCGAACACGAGCGGTAACGTCGGCAAGTGGCGTATCTGGCTACCTGACGGTACAGCCCTTATGATAAAAGGTATGACCAACAGCGACTACTGGATAACCACTGTGGCACATGGCAAGCTGATGGCCGTGATACCTGTTGGAGCCATGAATGGCTCGTCCACCACCTACTATTCTGACAAGTACTGGTTCAGTTCGGCATCAGGCCGTGTGGTCTATCGCGGGTACAGCTATGCGTACGCGAATGGCGGTGTCTCGAGTGCGTATGCGAGTAGCGATGCCTCGTATGCGGGTGCGGATGTCGGCTCGCGCCTGGCCTTCCGCGGCCAAATCGTGAAGGCGCAAAGCGTGGTCGCGTACAAGGCGTTGGACGAGGTAGCGTAACGCGAAGCGCGACAAAGCGGGAGCGAAGCGACAAAACGAAAAGAACGGGGTTCGGATAGTGTCCGGACTCCGTTCTTTGGATATACGAATACCGGCGTAAGCCGGTCGAAAATATTTTGGGGTAGGGGAGTACCCCAGAGGTACATTTCGTTTTAAGAAATTATGCGGTTCGTTATGGAAAGGCGAAACGCTTCGTTTTGCGGATTATAAGTTCATGAATATTTATCCAGAGTCTCATAGGTATATTTTATCATGTCCTCGTTCTTATTGTAATGAAAAAATTAAGATTTTTATGTGGATGTTGACCCATCATTTACGCTGGACTTTGTTGAGCATATTGTATTTACGTAGAATTTTAGGAAGATAGAATTATGAAATATACAGCTGTTATCCGCACATTAGGCACTGCTGGAGATAAATATCAAATTTTGTTAGACTCTTTAAATAAGCAAACCATTCAGCCGTCAAAAATCTTAGTCTATATTGCTGAGGGGTATGCTATTCCGAAAGAAACTATCGGGAAAGAGCAATATATTTATGTGAAAAAAGGTATGGTGGCACAACGCGCCTTACCTTATTATGAAGTTAACACTGAGTTTATCTTATTTTTGGATGATGATTTATTTTTGCCAGATAATTTTGTAGAGAAGATGTTTTTTTTCTTTGAAAAAAATCATGCAGATGTTATTTCTCCTGATGTATATCCGAATGCAGAACGTCCTTTTAGGGAGAAATGTATGATGATGATTTCAGGCAGAATGTTGGCAAGAAAGGATGATGGAAAGTGGGGGTATAAAGTGATGCGTAACTCCGGTTATTCGTATAATAACAATCCTAAGCCTGGAGCATATTGGTCACAAACGAATGCTGGTTCATGTTTCTTCTGTAGAAAGACAGATTTTTTGAAAGTCCATTTTGAAGATGAACTTTGGCTCGACAGAATGAAATATCCTTTGGGTGAAGACCAAATAATGTATTATAAGATGTATCTGTCCGGATTAAGACAATTAACCTTGTTTCATTGTGGAATTAAGCATCTAGATGCTGGGTCATCTATGACGAATGAAGATAAAGAAAGAATGTTGATTTATTCTGATTTTCGTTTTAAAACTATTTTTTGGCATCGCTTCATCTATAAACCGGATAAGAACTTTCTTAGTAGAATATGGAGTGTGATATGCTTAGGGCATGCCTTAGGCTTTACTTTATTTATATCTATGATAAAATGTAATTTTGGCATTCTAAGGCTAAAATATAAGGCTATAAAAGAAGCTTGCCAATTTATAAATAGTGAAGAATATAAAAATCTCCCTTTAATAAAGAAAATGATTTAATATGCATAAGGTTCCCATTGCTTTTGCTTTTGATAACAATCTAATTCTGCCGGCATGCGTCTGTATCTCATCATTGCTGATGAATGCCAATGAAGATACGTATTATGATATTTTTATTTTACATTCGGCCAATATAATATTAAAAAAAGAAGAGCTTGACAAACTTCCTAAATATTACAAAAATTGTCGTATCCAATATCGTCAGGTTGATAATACTTTTGATGCTTCTTACGAAATTCGGGGAATTACTACACCAGCATATTATCGGTTATTAATTCCAGAATTAATACCTGAATATGATAAAATCATTTATTCTGATGTAGATGTTATTTTTCGTTCTGATTTATCTGATATATTTATAAATACAGATTTGTCTGATTACTACGTAGCAGGAGTTAATTCTCTATCTCATTTGGTACCTGACTATAAACGTTATTATATTGAGAAATTGCATTTGGATCCGGAAAAGGTAATCTATTCTGGTAATCTGATAATAAACTCTAAGAAAATAAAAGAAGATAACTTAATTCCTTTGTTCAAAGAGCATGCAAGAAATAACTATAAATTTCAAGACATGGATATCTTGAATATTGTATGTGAAGGAAAGATATTATATTTGTCTCCAGACTTCTGTTTATCCACATTCATTATTCAGGCTTCTCTTTATAATCGTGATATCATTTCGAAACTTTGGAATCAAACAGAGCTTGATAAAGCCTTAAAGCAAGGAATAGTTCATTACAATGGTCAGAAACCTTGGAAAGGATATTGCATTAATTTTGACATTTGGTGGGAATATTATCGTAAGTCTCCTTTCTTTGATGAAAAGTTTTATTTCGATTTCTTTTATTATCGATTGAATATCTTTGACCAGTTGTCTCTTTGGAAACGTATAAAGATTCTTGTTCGTTACTTTGTTTATGGAAAAAGAATTATATAAAGTATCTGTAATTGTTCCTATATATAAAGTTGAGGCTTTTATAGCTCGTTGTGTCAAGTCTTTACTGGAACAGACATTACAGAATGTAGAGTATATTTTTGTGGATGACGCCTCACCAGATAGAAGTATTGCGATGCTACGTAAAGTGCTTGCGGACTATCCAAAACTGAGTAATCATGTTAAAGTATTGACTCATACAGAGAATAAGGGGTTGCCCGCAGCACGCAATACAGGTCTAGCCGTGGCCCAAGGAGAATATATTTTTCACTGTGACAGCGATGACTTCGTAGAGCCGGATATGCTTGAGCAACTTTACTGCAAGGCGACTGATGTTAATGCAGATATAGTGTGGTGTGATTGGTGGTTGTCGTTCGCCAAAAATGAACGATACATGAAACAACCGGAATACCATACATCTATAGAAGCATTGAAAGGTATGCTGAGTGGTGTAATGAAGTTTAATGTATGGAATAAGCTTATACGCAGATCTTTGTATGTGAATAGTAAAATAGAGTTTCCTGCCGGATACGGCATGGGAGAAGACATGACTATTATGCGTCTTTTTGCTAGGGCTTCTAAAGTAGCTTATTTACCCAAAGCCTTTTATCACTATGTGCAGCTTAATACCGGAGCGTTCAGCAAGACATACTCTAATAGGCATTTGGAGGAATTGCAATATAATGTATCATTATTGTTAAATGATTTACAAGGAATGTTCGGTGAACAATTGAAAAAAGAAATGGCTTTCTTTCAATTAGATGTGAAATTCCCTTTCTTGATTACTGATGATTTCTCAAAGTATAAATTATGGAAGTCTTGGTATCCTGATGCAAATAAGTATATTCTTAAGAATAAACAACTGTCATTGCGTAGCCGTTGCCTGCAATGGTTGGCATGGAAGGATCAATTTTGGGCAGTATGGCTCTATTATAAGTGTGTACATAAAGTGATATACGGACTGATTTATAGATAAAAAACTATGTGGATATTACGGTTGGTTGGAATGGTAATACTTACCATATTAACCAGTTTTTATTTTTTCCCTTTTGAATTTACTTTTTTACCGGGAGCCAATACCAAGATGGTTATGGCAGGTGTAGGATTGATATTATTGATTGTCCAGTTAGCACGTCAAGGCCAATCTTTGATTAATAAGGATATTTTTAATCTTGCAATAATGGCTGGAGTTGTATCATTAATCGGATTTTTTTCTGTAATATGGAATGATACTCATGATTATACATACGCCACTTATATTATCTCTATGCTAGTATGGCTCTCCGGTGCATATGTTGTAATTCAGTCAATTAAAAAATTTCATGGTGGTATTTCTGTGGAATTGATATGTAATTATTTGATTGTGGTATGTGTCGCCCAATGCCTTATAGCTTTTGCAATGACTCAGTACCCACCTCTGAAAGACTTTGTAGATAGTTTCTTGGGAAGCACAGGATTCATGGGAAAATTAAAAGACAGAATGTATGGTATTGGTGCCAGTTTAGATGTCGCAGGTTCGCGCTTTTCTGTCATTTTGATGATGATTGTATATTTTTTGACAAAGAATGCCAAAACAGAAAAAAGTAGATATATTGGATTGTATATGATTGCTTTTGTGATTATTGCTGTGATAGGAAGTATGATTTCTCGTACTACTTCTATAGGGGCAATCTGTGCTTTGGCTTACCTGATTTATATCTCTCGCATTTATACCTTAAGGTTTGATTCAAATATGGCGTATTTATATAGCTGGTTTGTTGGTATAATGTTTGTCATGCTTTTGTTGATGATTTACGGATATAATACAAATACTGCTTTCCGTGAGAATCTACGTTTCGGTTTTGAGGGATTTTTTAGCTTGGTTGAAGAAGGTAAATGGGATGTTCATTCTAACGAAATCCTAAAAAATATGTATGTTTTTCCTGATAATCTGAAAACTTGGATTATTGGAGACGGCTATTTTGATAATCCGAATGGTATAGAACCTTATTATATAGGTCCGACATGGCATGGCTTTTATCAAAATACAGATGTCGGATATCTGAGGTTTATTTATTATTTTGGCGTGGCAGGGCTTATTGCTTTTAGCCTTTTTATGATTAAGACGGGTAAAGTTTGCATGAATCGTTTTACATCATACCGCAGCCTGTTTTTTGTTATTCTGTTGTTGAACTTTATAGTATGGTTTAAAGTCTCAACAGATATATTTTTGGTTTTTGCCTTGTTTTTATGTCTTGATAAAGATGATGAACAAATTGCTGAGCAGAGATCATTAGAGAATAATGTGATATCATGAAAATCATATATTGCACCCATTCAACATACAACCCCGGTGGAATGGAGCGTGTGCTGCTGAACAAGGTAACGTATCTCTCGCAGATTTGCGGATGGGATGTTTCCATTGTAACCACAGACCAGCATCAGCGGCCGCCGTTCTATCCGTTTCCTGATAATGTTAGGATGACGGATCTGGACATAAATTATTCGGATGACAACGACAGGGGAGCATGGAGAAAGATAGTAGGATATCTGCGCAAAAGAAAGGAACATAAACGTAAGCTGGCGGAGCTGCTGAAAAGGGAAAAGGCAGACATTGTGGTATCGCTATATCCGTCGGAATCGTCGTTTATCCCCGAAATAAAGGACGGCAGCAAGAAGGTGCTTGAGCTGCATTACTGCAAGTTCTTTCGTCTGCAATACGGACGAAAGGGACTGTTGGGATGGATAGACAAATGGCGCACACGGCAGGATGAACGTATTGTAAGAAGGTTTGACAAGTTTGTTGTACTGACGAACGAAGACCGCGGTTATTGGGGCTGTCTACCGAACATTGAGGTGATACCTAACGCGGCAATGCATGTGAGCGACCGCTATTCGGATGTAACAGCGAAGCGGATAATTGCCGTAGGCCGACTTGACTATCAGAAAGGCTTTGATAGACTGATACGTGCGTGGGAGATAGTTCAGCGCAACTCTTATTTTGCCGACTGGCATCTCGACATCTTCGGTCAGGGAGAATGGCAGGAAATGCTGCAGCAGATGATAGACGAAAGAAATCTGCAGGACACAATTAGGATAAACCGTCCGACAAAACAGATTGGCGATGAATATGTGCGGAGCTCGATGCTTGTGATGAGCTCCAACTATGAGGGCTTTCCGATGGTGATGATAGAGGCTATGGCCTGTGGGCTTCCTGTAGTCTCATTTGATTATAAGTGTGGTCCAAAGGACATCATCAAGGATGGTGAAAACGGTTTGCTGGTCAGAAACGGAGACATTCAGGCACTGGCAGATGCCATGATGAAGGTTATGGTTGACCAGGATTATAGAAAGAGACTATCGAAAAACGCTCTAAATGTTGTTTCCACTTATTCAGAAGAAACGGTAATGAATAAATGGATAAGCATGTTTACTTCTTTGACTGAGAGATGAAAAAGCTACTTCAGATAAATCCTGTGTTACGTGTTTCAACATCAACGGGACGCATAATGCAGGAAATAGGCGAACTGGCCCTGCAGAACGGGTGGGAGAGTTATATCGCTTACGGCAAGGGACGCGACGGAATAAAACCTTGCAAATCGGAGATTATTCCTGTTGGCGGTATATACAGCACTCTATGGCATGGCGTTCAGACGCGTTTGTTTGACAGACATGGACTGGCTTCAACGCACGCAACTCATGAGTTTGTCAGACAGATAGACCGGATAAATCCGGACATAATACATATACACAACATTCATGGCTACTTCCTGAATTATCGTGTCTTGTTCGATTACTTGTCGCAGTGCGGCAAACCTGTTGTGTGGACCGTTCACGACTGTTGGCTTTACACAGGGCATTGTTATTATTACTCTTATGCCGGATGCGACAAGTGGCAGACTGGATGCGGAAATTGTCCACAACGGAAGGATTTTCCTGCAAGTCTTGTATTTGACAGAAGTAAACGAAACTTTGAGGATAAAAAGGCAGCTTTCACATCAATGCCCAGGGACAAGTTTGTCATAGTGCCTGTTTCCGACTGGATAAGGACAGAGATGTCAAAGTCGTTTCTGAGTGAATATCGTTTCCGGGTGATTCATAACGGCATAAATACTGATATCTTTAATGTCTGTCCTGACAAAGAGGTTATTGAGAAATATGGACTGAAAGGAAAACGCATATTCTTAGGTGTGGCAAGTATATGGAGCAGAGAGAAGGGGCTGGATGATTTTATGCAATTGAGCAAACTGCTGAATGATGATGAGGTTATTGTGCTCGTAGGAATGAAAGAAGAGGAAAAGAAGAAACTTCCACGGAACATAATCGGAATAAGCAGGACCGAAAATATTCATCAGCTTGCTCAGTTGTATTCGGTTGCCGATGCCTTTGTCAATCCCACGTGGCAGGATAATTATCCAACGGTGAACTTAGAGGCTATATCATGTGGCACGCCCGTGGTGACTTATCGTACAGGAGGCAGCGTTGAGGCTGTAACAGACTCTACGGGACTTATAGTTGAACAGGGGGATGTGATAGGACTGCTTGAGGCTGTGCGTGCCATCTGTCAGCGTGGAAAAGACTTTTATCAAAAATCATGCAGGCAATATGCCCTTCAGAATTTCAAGAAGGAAGAACGCTATGCCGATTATTTTTGTTTATACGAGGAATTGATGAATACTTAAAAACCAGATCGGTTTAAAGAGTTTAAGTATACCGTTCTTTCAGCTTATTCAGATATTTATTTTTTCCGTTTTATTTCCTTTTGGTGTCTGTATTGCATGTCTTGCTGCACTTTGGATAAAACGGACAGAAGTTTATTTTGCGTAAACTGATGAAACGACTGAACTCTTTTCTTGAGTGACCGGTGAAAAATAATTTACTATGAATACACTGAAAAACTGTCAAGAAGACCTGGTGTCATTGACAAAAAGGGAAAAGTCGGTTGTCCAACGCCGGCAGGCTTTACATAAGAAATATGAGGAGGCGGTGAAGCTATATGCCGAAACGGACAAACCTTTGAAAGAAATAGCAGAAATCTGTAATGTTTCTGTAGGTGGATTAGGCAGTTATCTGCGGCGTTACTGGCGTGAACTGGTCTTTAGACACCACGGAATATCTGTGAATAACAGCAGTTTGCAGAATGTGAAAATAATAGAGACGGGAAAGCAGAACATTAATGCCCACATGAAGTATAAGGATGCTGTAGCTGCATGTGATTCATTGACATTTATTGATCTGAACATTTCTCAAATTGCACGCAAGTATGGTCTGGATGCAACAGCTATGGCCAATTTTATGCGTATACATTATCATGACACATTAGTGTGGCGCGAGAAAGTGCGCAAGCAGCTTGGAATAAATGACAATACGGCTCATGGCGCCCGTAAGAAGTGCATCAAGCAATATGCTGAGGCCGTGAGAATGTATAAAGAGACAGACATGACAATGTCGGAAATCGCTGAGGCGTGCAAGGTTTCGCTCAGCGGCTTCAGTCAGCATATGAGATTTTATCATAGCGACATCCTCAAGCAGAAACGGCAGCGGCGTAAAGTGGCAGAGGCAACCAAGACTTTTGGCAAACTGACAGGCAACGGAAGGATGTATAAACCTGCTCCTGCAACGGAAAAGAAATATGCAGAGGCTTTAGACTTATATAAAAACACAACGATGACCATGAAAGACATTGCGAAGCATGCCGGCGTTTCGTCAGAAGGCTTCCGGTCTTATTTGCATAAATGGCATAAGAACTTGGTTCTTGAACGTTTGGGCGTTGCAGGCGATGTAGATGAAAATATCGATTTGCGTAAGGCGAAAAGACGTTTAAAGACCGTGGCTGTGAAATATGAAGGCGCAATAGAGAGCCTCAGGCAAAATCCTCGTCCGATAGCTAAGGTTGCCGTTGAATTTGGCTTCCGGCCGGATGTCTTCAGAGAATATTTGAATAAGCATGAGCCGGAGCTGGCAGCCAGACAGGGTATGACGTGTTCTGCATCAGGAAAGAAAATATCCCGAAGGAGTGAGGAAAAATATTTCGTCGCGATGAAGCTGTATGAAACAACGCCGGAAAGTCTGAAATCTATTTCCAGACGGCTGGGCTTGACATATAATAGTCTTGGAGGCTATATCCGGCGTAATTATCCGGAAGTGATTAGTCGTCATCGTGATTTACTTTGACGTATGTTTGTTACCAATCAAATTAACTGAACTTAAATTAAGCAGACGCTGATTCTGCTTTTCGGCAAATGTCGAAAGAGAAACTTATATGATTAACAATAATTTTAGAGTATTACAGTTGGGTAAGTTTTACCCGATATGTGGTGGTGTGGAAAAAGTCGCATACGACCTGATGTCTGGATTGTCGGAGCAGAATGTGTATTGTGATATGATGTGTGCCGCCACAAATGGTGAAAGTAGAACTATTTCTGTGAATGAGCATGCAAAAGTCATCTGTTGCCATACGTTGGCGAAGATAGCTGCCACGATGATTTCTCCTGCAATGATTTTTGCGTTAAAGAAAGTACAAGACCAATATGATATTATACATGTGCACCATCCTGACCCGATGGCCTGCCTGGCTTTGCTGTTGTCTGGATATAAAGGTAAGGTCGTACTGCATTGGCACAGCGATATTCAGAAACAAAGGATATTGCTGAGATTATATTCTCCGTTACAAAAATGGCTGATAAGAAGGGCTGATAAGATTGTCGGCACGTCACCGGTATATTTGTCTGAATCTCCGTTCTTACGGAAAGTGCAGCACAAGACAGTGTGTCTGCCCATAGGCGTCGACCCTATGTGTCCGGATGCTGCCGGTGTAAGGAAGATAAAAGACAGATATAAAGGAAAGAAAATTATTTTTTCTTTAGGACGTCTGGTAACCTATAAGGGTTACGAATTCCTTATTGCGGCAACAAAATATCTTAAAGACAATTACATGATACTTATCGGCGGTACGGGTGCTTTACGCGAGAAGTTGCAGGAAGAGATAAACTCAATGCATTTGCGTGGAAAAGTCAAGCTGCTAGGACACGTAAGCGACGAGGAACTGCCTTCATATTATGGAGCCTGCGACGTGTTTTGCTTGAGCAGCGTGCAGAAGACAGAAGCTTTCGGCATTGTTCAGATTGAGGCGATGTCATGCGGAAAGCCTGTTGTTGCTACAAAAATTCCTCATTCGGGAGTGTCTTGGGTAAATGCACACGAAGAGTCTGGCATCAATGTCGTTCCCGGTGATGCTTATGCCTTGGCAAAGGCTATTGAGGCCATAGCCGAGAATGGTGCCGCTTACGACAGATACTCAGAAGGAGCCTTAAACAGATACCAAAAGCTATTTACTAAAGAGAAAATGATAGCTAAATGCAAAGAACTTTACGACGGATTAATGAAAGAAACTAAACAATAACTGAAAAACTAATAACCATGAATGATAAAAATAATTGTCAGCACAAGAAAATGTCACTTGGGGCATGTATGTTAAAACGTATTTTTGATGTAATATGCAGTCTTGGAGGCTTGATAGTTACATCGCCTGCTTTTTTGATAATATATTTCTTTATAAAACGTGAAGATGGTGGTCCGGCTATTTTTAAACAGGAGCGTGTCGGATATGGAGGCTTGCCGTTCACGTTGTATAAGTTTCGCTCAATGAACGTCATGTCTGAGGCAGACGGAAAGCCTGCCTTATGCCAGAAAAACGACATGAGACTTACGAAGGTCGGCAACTTCTTGCGTGTACATCATTTAGACGAACTCCCCCAGTTGTGGAATGTCCTAAAAGGAGACATGAGTTTTGTGGGGCCGCGTCCGGAGCGTAAATACTTTGTCGACCAGATAAGGGCTATCAACCCTGACTACGAACTACTCTATCAGCTAAGGCCGGGACTTTTCTCTCCGGCTACATTATACAACGGATATACAGATACGATGGAAAAGATGCTTGAGCGTCTCAGAATGGATCTTAAGTATCTGCGTGAACGTTCATTATGGCTGGATTTAAAGATAATCATACTTACAGTGTCATCGATAATATCTGGAAAGAAATTCTAAATATATTAATGTAATGAATAAAATGGTATTGAACCCTAAAGCAGGGGTTAAACTTAGGAAAGTTGGCAATCAGTATATGATTGTTGAGGCTAATGAAGAAAATGCAAACATGAGCGATGTCTACAGCTTGAACCATACGGCTGCGCTTTTGTGGCAGCAAGTGGAGAAAGGCGGCACCACTCCGGATATGTTGGCTGATTATTTATGCGAGAATTTTGAGATAGACAAAGAAGTGGCAATTAATGACATAGAACGGCAGATGGCCGAGTGGAAGTCTTTTGGCTTGTTGCTTTGAATTTTATATTTGAATGGAGATAAAACAGGACGGCGCCCGACAAGAAAAGCTGCGAAACGTGCTGCTCTTGCTTGTTAGACTGGGGCTGTGGGGCGACCGGGAGGAACACAATACGAGGTTAAATCTTACAGAAGAAGATTGGAACGATGTGTTTCGCCTTGCCATGCAGCACACTGTAACGGGACTTGCATTTCAGGGAGTTTCGCATTTGCCTGACAGTCAAATTCCGCCGCAGTCTCTTCTTGTGAGATGGATGGCAGAGACTGATGCCGTTGAGCGCCGAAATAAAAGAATGAATGGCGTACTTGGCCAGCTTTATAACATATTTCATGAGAAAGGCCTTAATCCTATATTGCAAAAAGGACAAGGCGTGGCCAATTATTACGAGAGTCCGCTGTTGAGGGTATGTGGTGATATCGACCTGTATTTCAATAATAAGAAGGCATGGTACGATGCCTTGGACTTCTTGCGAAAAAACAATATAACGTTTACGAAACAGGCAGATGAGGGCATATCATACAGATGGCAAGGTGTTGACATTGAGCATCATAGTCGCTTGTTTGATTTATATAATCCTTTTCTGCAAGGTTTTGTTGGCAAGTTAGAAGGTCAAAAAGGATACCGGCATACTGCATTGTCAACATATCCGTCGGTCATAGTAACAACGCCGTCTCCATTTTTGGATATATTGTTGCAAAGCCTGCATATCTTGAAGCATTCTGTAAGCCGCGGTATCGGGCTCAGGCAGATGTGCGACATGGCTCGCTCATGCTACAAGCTGCATGGAGAAATAGATTCAGAAGAGATGAAGGCAGTATGCAAGAAAATAGGACTCCACAGATGGTGTCCGTTGTTGCATACTTTCCTGATAGATTATCTTGGCCTTCCTAAAGACTGTCTACCTTATGAAGACACAGCGCCGTCGGCAGCTCCTCTTGCTGAAATCGTATGGCGTGGAGGTAATTTTGGCCAATATGACAGTATGCTTGTTTATGAATCTGTTGCTTACAGGCGCAAATTAAATACAATACGTTCATTCATGCGTAATATGCATTTTGCTTCATACTATGCACCAAAGGAAACTTTTTGGTATTTCGTTCAACTGTTGAAGGGACAATTTAAATGACAGCTACTTATTATTTCCGGGTGGCAGGCTTTCCTTTTTCCGTCTCCTTGTCAGGGGCGTGTGATATTGAAGAGCTCCTCCCGTCATTCCTTCCTTTTTATGAGACAAGTATTGGTGCTGAAGAGCCTTTGTTCCGGTTCTTTGCCGTGCCATTGAGCCAGCTGCCTTGTTCAGAGACAAAGGAGCTGATTGACGAGACCGACAATGACATGGGGCACCTTGTTCTATACGCCTTGTCAGACGGCTATTATATAGAAATCATCAATAACGGTCATTTGCACAGAATGTTTGCCAAGTCTGATTTTTCATCAGTAGAGGCACACATACAGTGGGATGACGTTAATGCCGGAAACGCTCTCTCGTCTCTTATCCGTGTGGCATACGCTCAGGCTATATTGCGCCACGATGCCGTTTCGATACATGCCTCGGCTGTCTTCTGTAACGGACAGGCATATTTGTTCTTGGGAAAAAGCGGAACAGGCAAGAGCACACATTCAGCTCTTTGGATTGAGAACATACCTGGCACGGAACTGTTGAACGACGACAATCCTACTATAAGGATTCTGAACGGTAAGGCATATGCCTACGGCTCTCCGTGGAGCGGCAAGACGGCATGCTATAAAAATGTTTCTTTCCCCGTGGGCGGTATGGTACGCTTGAATCAGGCATCAGAAAATTCGTTTCAGCTGCAGGAAGGGGCCGATGCCTTTGTGGCACTTTATCCTGGCTGCTCTTTTATTGCCAGAGACGAGCACTTACGCAACAGCCTGTATGACACGTTGACCGTATTGGCCGGGAGCGTAACGGTTGGAACTCTTGACTGTCTTCCAGACAAAGATGCAGCACTAATGTGTAATAGAGAACTTACAAGAAAACAATAAAAACAGATAAATCAAATAAAAAAATGAGCAAAAACTTTTTATGGGCAAGTTTGCTTGCCGTATTGATTCTTACGTCTTGCGCGTCACGAAAAAGTTTCGTTTACCTGCAAGACATGCAGATGGGTACAAAATATCCCATTGAGACAAAGTATGAAGCCGTTATCCATGATGATGACAGGCTTAGTATAACAGTCAGCAGTAAAAATCCTGAGTTGGCAATTCCTTTCAACATCAACGGCGGAGCTGTTCAGGTGGGAACAGACGGTAATGTTTCTGCCGCAGCTTCAGGCGGGGCCAAGCAGATGGGCTATCGTGTGGATGTCGACGGCAACATTGATTTCCCCATCCTTGGCAAGATACATGTATCCGGCATGACGGTCAATGCAGCCAAGCAGCTGATAAGAGACAAAATTATTGCCGGAAACTACATCAGTGATCCTATCGTGTCAATAGAGTTTCTCAATTTCAAGTACACGGTATTGGGTGCCGTAGGACACAACGGCACATTCACAGCCAACGGCGACCGTGTTACGCTTATTGAGGCCATAGCTAATGCCGGCGACCTTACCGCCAAGGCGCAGACCAATCGCGTGGCTGTCATCAGAGAAGTCAACGGCGACAGGCAGATGTTCATGCACGACCTTACAAGCAAGGACATCTTTGAGTCACCCTGTTTTTATCTTCAGCAGAATGATATCGTATATGTAGAGCCTAAGTACCGCAAGAAGGACACTGAAGACCGCGGCTGGCAGATCGGTACAACCATACTTTCTGCAATTACAGCAGTTTGTTCAATCTTATGGGCTATTAAGTAAAAAAACATCATCTAATAAAGTTTTATGCAAACTAATAATTCTCCCAAGAACGAGCAGAGCGTCAATTTAGTTGACCTGTTCGTTTACTTAGCCTCAAAGTGGAAATGGTTCTTGGTTTCCATTGTTGTATGCGTCGGGATCGCATGGTATAAGTATGCCCGTGCGCCTTTTGTATATTTCCGTTCGGCTACAATTATTATCAAAGACCCTTCAAACAAGACAGCAACGTCTGGATTGGACCGCTTTGATAATATCATCAACAAGACCAACGTGGCCAATGAGATTCTTCAGTTCCGCTCCAAGCGGCTGATGCAGGAGGTGGTAAAGCGTGTGCATGCTGATGTCAGCTATCAGATTGACGACGGGCTCCGTACCAACGAGCTCTACACGCAGTCGCCTATGCTTGTGCGCTTCCTTGATGTCATGCCGGAGCATAGCATCAGTCTTGTGATGACGCCAAAGGACAGAAACACCGTCGTGCTGTCTGATATATCCGGATTTGACGCCAAGCCGAGCTACACCCTTCACATGAACGACACTGTGACGCTGGCAAAGGGCGTTCGCGTAGTGGCAACCCGTACCAACTATTATAATGCTTCGTGGATAGACCAGCCAATCCATGTGCACAAGCGCCCGCTCAACTCTGTCGTAAACTATTACAGGTCTGTGTTCGGCATTCAGCAGGAAGATGAAGAATCGTCTATACTCACCCTCTCGCTGAAGGACAATTCGGCCACACGTGCAGAGGATGTGCTGAACATGCTTATCACGGTTTACAATGAAGAGGCAATCAAGGACAAAAACCAGGTGGCTGTAAACACCGCCAACTTTATCAGTGAGCGTCTGATCATCATCGAGAACGAACTCGGCAACGTTGAGTCAAGCCTCGAGTCGTACAAGCAGCGCAACCAGGTTGTTGACATCTCGTCTTCGGCAAATATGTATATGAACGAGTCGCAGAAATACAATGCCGATGCTCTGGAACTTGAAACGCAGTTGCGTCTTGCTCACTTTATCAAGGACTATCTGACCAATCCTACCAAGGAAACCGACCTTATCCCGGCTAACACCGGTATCGGAGACATGAATATCGAAAATCAGATAAGCTTATATAATAACACTAAACTTAAGCGCGACAGGCTTATAGACGACAGCAGCGAGAACAACCCGGTGGTGCAGGAGCTGAACAACTCGTTGCGTGCGATGAAGCAGAACATCATACGTGCCGTTGACAATATGATTGTAAGCCTGAACGTGAAACGCAACGATGCCCAAAACCGCGAGATGAGGGCACAGAACCGCGTAACGTCTATTCCGCGTAAGGAACGTCAGATCCTTTCTATCGAGCGTCAGCAGAAAATCAAGGAAGCCCTGTATCTGTTCTTGCTGAACAAGCGCGAGGAGAACGCTCTCTCTCAGGCTATGGCCGACAACAATGCGCGCGTCATCGACAGCGCCGACGGCAGCGGCGCGCCTATAGCTCCGCAGCGCAACCGCATCATCCTGCTTGGACTGCTCGTCGGTATAGCTCTTCCCGGCGTAGGCTGCCTGCTCGTGCTCTTTATGGACACACGCGTTCACGGACGTAAGGATGTTGAAAAGGTTATTAGCGTGCCTTTCCTCGGTGAGATACCGATGGACAAGGAGACAGACCGCAGTCAGCACGGCTATCAGCTGATAAAGCCCGATGACGACAGCGTCGTGTCAGAAGCTTTCCGCATTTTGCGTACCAACATGTCGTTCATGTCGAAGAAAGACCACCCGACTCAGGTCATCACCTTTACCTCGTTTAACGAAGGTGCCGGCAAGACGTTCATCTCTTGTAACCTTGCCATGAGTTTTGTCTTCGCAAAGAAAAAGGTGGTGATGGTCGACCTCGATATACGTAAGGCCACGCTGAGCTGCCATTTTGGCGACCATCGTAATGGCGTTACCAATTATCTGGCTGATCCGACAGTGGCGTTGGACGACATCATACGCCATCAAGACTCTTTCGACCTTATTCCTTCAGGCGAAATTGCTCCAAACCCTGCCGAGCTGCTTATGGACGAGCGTCTCGACCAGATGATGGCAGAGCTGCGTAAGCGTTATGACATAATCATTGCCGACAACGTGCCTATGGGCATTATTGCCGACGCAAGCATCGTCAACCGTATAGCCGACCTGACAATCTTTGTTGTGCGTGCCGGCAAACTCGACCGCAGACAGCTTCCTGACATCGAGGCTCTCTATGAGGACAAGAAACTCAAGAACATGGCCTTGGTGCTCAACGGCGTAGATCCTGACCGCCGCGGTTATGGCTATGGTTACGGCTACGGTTATGGCTACGGTTATGGTTACGGCAAGCATGGGAAAAAGAAAAAATGAGATCTTAAAACTATAGTTTAATTATTAAAAATTTTATTGCAATGAAAAAAGAACAGAAAGAAAAGTATGAGTCTCCGTCAACCCGGAAGACTCAGGTAAACCTGGAAAACGGGTTTATGTCGGCTTCTGTGTTTGAAGATGGAACCGAAAACGCTGAGGGCGTTACCATTGAGGAACACGGATTTGCTAATCCGGATAGCCCATGGGAAGGTGATTATTCAGGAAGTACTTGGGATTAATAATTAAAAATTTAAATTATGAAGAAGAACATATTTTTAATAGCAGGCATAGCACTTACGGCTATGCTTAGCGGTTGTGCAGATGAAAATCTGGACAATACCGTTAAAAATCCCGTTAAGTCGGGTGAGGAGATTATGTTCGGGTCTAAATTATCTGGTGATGCAGATGTGATTGAGTCAAAGCCTGGAACCCGAACTGTTTATGGAGATCGTACCACTACCGGAGTTCCCGTATATTGGGAAGCTGATGGCAGCGATGAGATTGCTATATTCTGTGATCAGGCATCGCAGCCAGCAAGTCATCTTGTACATTACAAGATAACGCCCGACGAAACAGACCATGCAACAGCTGCAACTGTTGCAAAAGTGAATCCAAGTGAAGCCGGTCTGCAATGGGGAGATCTTGATACAGAGCACAGATTTTATGCTTTCTATCCGGCAAGTGCGGTAAAAGGTTCTGCTGAAGAGGATCAGACGGGAAAGATTACAGCCAATATTCCTGTTACGCAGCAAGTGCAGGAATGGAGAATTGTTGAGAAAGGAGCCAATGGTGCTATTGATGGCAAGAAAACTTATTTCGGACTTCCGAATATGGACTATGCCTATATGTATGCTTATAATGCCGTAACACCTTCGGATGTAAAGGATGGTCAATTCATTGATTTGCAATTCCATAATTTGGTAACAGTGCTTGATATCACTGTACAGGGTCCATCGTCTGGTACTGCTACAATTACGAATATTAATGTGGACGCGATTGACGGTACAACGCCAATTCTTACGGGTGATTTTACATGTAACATCCGAAATGCAAGTGCCGGAGAAAAAGCAGTAGCCACTTGTGAGCCGGTTGGTGACTTCAACGAGGAGCGCGGACGTATATCTATTCCTTGCTATGATAATAAAAACAAGCAGTTCATTCAACTTGGTCCAAATGAGCTTCTTAACGTAAAAGCTTATATCATTCCACAAGACTTGGAGAATACTGTAAAGCAGCGTACTCTTCGTGTTACTGTGTCTTTGTTGAATGGTGCTCCTTGCAGGAAGACTTTGCAGACAGCGGATGTTACTCCGCATAAAATCAACCGTGTTATTCTTCCTCCATTGACAATCGGAGGCACAAACTATTGGATGAGTTCACTTGACCCGGATATCTATGTGTCAGAGCTTTCTATACCTGGAAGTAAGTTCTCTGTTTTGACAAGTGATAATGGTGCAAACAGAGTTTATCAGAATGCAACTATTGAACAGCAATTCAAGGATGGCGTTCGTGCATTTATATTCCAGACCGCATCCATTAATGGATGGATTGATGATCAATTCCGAGTAGTATGTGAAGATAAAAATAATCCAGTTATGACATTAGGCGAGGCCATTAGTGACATAGCCTCTTATCTTAAAACATGTGAGGATAATGGTAAAGATAAAGAGTTCGCTTTTGTAATGTTGACTTATTCTTCTGGAGGTCATATTTTTAATGACGAGGGTAATTGGATTGAGAGCCTACGTGATGAAGTAAATAGCATAGCGGGTGATGCAGCAAATCGTATTTATACAGGTGAGATAACCCCGGAAACAACGATTGATGATGTGAAAGGTAAAATCATATTAAAGGCTAATTATAACTCGCAGAATATGATTAGTAATTATGGATCAGCCACAGCTCCAATAATGTTCACCTATTGGGGATCTGCTTATGGTCCTAAGATTTATGACGGGTCTTATTATCAGGATATATACGGCGGTATGCCTATGGATTGGGGTAAACCAATGTGGTATGAGAACTCTGACGCTAAGTTGAGATGGTATTATCAGGAGGTAACAAGTGTTGGTACTGGTCAGGAGGCAACTCGTGAAGAAAAAGAGACCTTTATCAAGAACTTGTTTACGAAGAGTGTTGATTTGTATCATAATGACACATCTCATAAGACATGGTTTATGAACGACCTCGGAGGATACTATTCTGACAATGTAGATATAAATGGCAGAGGTACTGGTATTCAGGCTTTGGCTATTGATATGAACCAGATGGGAGTTGATGAGTTGCAAAAGCGTGAAGAAAATGCTGGACTTGGTCTTATCTTCATGAACTTTGCTGACAAGCAGAAAGGATCAGGTGTTGATTACAAGAGCGACTGGCTGATTCAGACAATTATCGACAACAACTTTAAGTTTGCGTTGCGTAAGAAAGGCTCAAGCACAACGCCTTCATCAAAATACAATGCCACTTATTCAAATGGCGGAAATGCCGTTGGTTGGGATAAGTAATCACTATTGACAATGAACTTTCGCTGAGTTTTTCAGCGAAAGTTCATTGTTGAAGAATGTATCATATAAGATAAATGAGTTATCCTATACGAAAATATGCGGCATTAGTAATTGCGTTAGCCTGCTTTGCTTCATGCCAGGACGAGTCTTTGCTCGGCGGCGACGCTGCCGGCAACGTGAAGATTCTTGCACGCATGAGCGGCTCAACACCTACGCGTACTTGTGTTGACGGAGTTACGACAGACGGTTCGGTGGGCATATTGTGGTCGCCGGGCGACCGTATCGGTGTGTATGGAAGCGCCGGAACGACAAACGCCTTGTTCGTATCTTCAAATACGAGTGCCGCGCCTGAGGCCGTCTTTGCAGGCAATCTGAAGCAGGGCGAATCTCCCTCTTACGCCTACTATCCCTATGACGAAGGCAACTCTTCGTCGGATGTCTCGGCTATAAAAGGAAACCTGAAACTTGTTCAGGCATATAACATGGCCGACGGAACGTTAGAGGCCGACTATAAAGTAGGCAAGCCAACGTTCTCATCAGCTGATGGCGGACAATATGAATTCTCGTTCGAGCATCTGTTTTCCCTTATAAGGTTCAGCATCAACGCCACGGGTACTCTTCTCGAAGGCGATAATCTTGAAAGCATCATCCTGACTTTGCCCGACGGACGCAGGCTCGGCGGCGAGTTTACGTTCGACGCAGCTTCGAAGGCTGTGACATGGACAGGTGCTGCCGACGGAGTGAACCAGCTGACCATGAAATGGAGCGATGCTCCGGCGCTTACGAGCGGACAGGAGTTGACGGGATATATGACCTGTGCCCCTGACATACATCAGAACGACGATATAAAAATCACCATTCTGACACATCAGTACAAGGCAGAGTTCACCCGCCGTTCGCTTGCAGACTTCGCTGCTAACACATGCTACACGTTCCCGCTGACGCTTGCCAACTATTCTGATATGGTTGTAACCAAGCGTCCTGTGTTCAAGAGTTTCTCATTCGATGTAAGTGCCAACGAAGGCAAAATTCTTGGCACCAAACTGGTGTATGAGAACGGAAAGACACAGCCTGTGGATAATACGGCAGAGGTGATGACGGTAGGTACTGACAGCGTTACCGGCTGCATACCTTATCTGTTTGACTTCAAGCTGAAGCCCACGTTCACCATACCTGAAGGCATGACCGTAACAGTGGACGGAAAAGCACAGACGAGCGGAGCCGACGAGCAGGACTTCAGCAAGCTGGTGACATATGTCGTGTCTAACGGCGAGGAAGACCGCGCCTATGTTGTTGAGGTTACAAACACCGGGCTGCCGGTGGCAGTGCTTGAGCAGGAAGGAGGCAACGTCTATTGGGATGAGGCCGGCATAAAAGTGCGCGCTAAGAGTGAAGACTGGGGCGGAAACGACCATTTTACGCTATACAATGCAGATGGAACGGTAGATGTGGAAACTGCTTTATGCAGTTCGCGCCTTCGCGGCAACTCCACGCAGAACTTCCCGAAACTTCCCTTTGCGCTTAAATTCGACAAGAAAGTAGGTATACAAGGACTGCCTACCGACAAGCGCTGGGAGCTGCTTGCCAACTGGATGGACCGCACCTCGCTGCGCAATGCTGTTGCTCTCGACATAGCTCATCGCACGGCCGGCGCACATACTGACGGCCTGAGATGGAGTCCTAACGGTGTGAATGTGGAACTGGTTATCAACGGACGTCATGTGGGAAACTATTTCCTGTGTGAGAAAGTGAAGATTGATGCCGACCGCGTGAACATCAAGGACTGCTATGAGGACGTTGTGGACGGTGGCAACTCCAATCCTTCTGTTGCCGACTGCGGTTATCTGCTTGAGTTCGACGACGCTATGGATGAGGTCAACTGTTTCCGTACAGATCGCGGACTGCCTGTCATGTTTAAGGATGAAGTGCCGGAAAACGGAACGCTGTTTAATGCCATAAAAGATAAGATTGAGACAATTGAGCAGAATCTGGAAAACGGCAACTACTCTGAAGCCTACAAGCAGCTGGACATCAACTCCGTCATTGACTATTTCTTTGTGCAGGAACTTACGTTCAACGATGAATACAAGCATCCTAAGAGCGTATATATGTACATCGACGGCGAGGATAAGCTGACAGCGGGCCCGGTGTGGGACTTCGACTGGCAGACGTTTATCATTCCGGATCAGGTGCGTGCCTACGGCGGAACTTACGACTGCCGTAACACGGACGAGTGGCTGTATGGAGCTTCGGCGCTGGCCGAAAAACAGTGGCCATGGGGAAATCCTGATTATGTCAACGACAAGCCCTATATGTGGTATCCGCTTCTGTTTAAGGACCCGACGTTCAGAAGTAGCTTACAGACACGCTGGACGTCTGTTTATGCAGCCCTGCAGGCTGTAGTGGCAGAGATAGACAGGCTGGCACTTCAGAATCGTCTTTCAGATAAGTTCAACTCGGCAATGTGGCCTACCACACGCACTCTGAAAAACGAGTGTGGCGCTGCGTTCAACGGTGATGAGGATATGACTTTCGACCAGGCAATACAGTCGATGAAGAAGGCATATACAGACCGTCTGAACTGGATGAACGCACAGATAATAAGTGGAAGTTTCGTGACAGACGCAGACTAATGAAAATATCTAACGAATAAAAATTCATAATATGATTAAAAGAACAATCGCGGCAGCCATTGTAGTATTGGCTGCAGGTTCAGCCTTTGCCCAGGCTGAACAAAAGACCAGTTCCACAGAATATGTGGAATACAGCTCAAGTAAATATAAAGTGGAGACAAACGGCTTCTGGAGCAACTGGTTTGTCAGTGTTGGCGCTGGTGGCCAGGTCTACTTTGGCGACCATGACCGTCAGGCTTCGTTTGGCGACAGAATTTCGCCGGCTCTCGATGTAGCCGTTGGCAAGTGGTTCTCGCCGAGCATAGGCGTAAGGCTTATGTATAGCGGCCTTTCGGTTAAGGGTGCCACACAGAAGGGATCTTTGGCTCACAGCACTGGTGAGGATGTGCCCGGAAAGGGAGGTAACGGCTATTGGCTGGAGAAGCAGAAGTTTAATTACTTCAACTTCCATGCTGATGTGCTGTTCAATCTCTCTAACATGATATGTGGCTACAATGAGAAACGCCTGTATAACCTCAGCGCTTACGGAGGTCTCGGCGTGATGCACGTGTCAGAAGAGCCGTCTGCCACAGACATATCAGCACACTTCGGTCTTCTTAACACCTTCCGTCTGTGTTCAGCTCTGGACCTCAACCTTGACCTGCGCGGAACGCTGGTTAACGATGAGTTCGACGGCGAGGGCGGAGGCCGCGGCGGCGAAGGTATGTTCACCGTTGCAGTTGGTCTTACCTATAAGTTTAAACCGCGCGGCTGGGAGCGCAGCAAGGTCGTTACACGCACTGTGTATAACAACGACGAAATCAACGCCATGCGCGAGCAGCTCAACCGCATGAGCGAGGAGAACGCACGTCTGCAGGAAGCTCTCAACCAGAACGACAAGGAGAAGGCTGAGACCATAGTTAAGCAGATAACATCTGCCAACCTTATCGTGTTCCCGATAGGCAAGAGCACCTTGTCTAATCAGGCTCGTGTAAACCTCGGCATGCTTGCAGAGGTAATCAAGCAGGGCGATCCTTCAACGGTTTACACCATCACCGGATATGCTGATGCCGGAACCGGAACAAAGACCGGCAACGAGCGTCTGAGCAAGAAGCGTGCTGAGGCTGTATATAACTGCCTGGTAAAAGAGTTTGGTGTTAACAAGTCACAGCTCCAGATTGACTATAAGGGCGGTGTGGACAATATGTTCTATGACGACCCGCGCATGAGCCGTGCCGTAATCACCAAGACAAAATAAATATATCTGTCTGACTTGTTGCGATGCGTGCCTGCGTCAGCAACGCAGTGGCGCGAGGGTGTGGCAAGGAGTCAGGGCTGGTTAGCTCATTTTATTGCAGTCGGATTTGCTCTGCTGCCTGAATGTGTTTTCGGGCATACAGTGTCAAGTCTGGTATGAGTTTGTCTGTTTCTATAGCCCCTCTTCGTACACATCCTCGTTTTCTAATTGAAAGTTTTGTGTTCAATCCCGTTTGCTGTCTTTTTGGCAGTGAATGGGATTTTTTGTTTTCGGGAGTTTCATCTGTCCGCCATGATTCTGATGCGGCATGCCGAGAACATGAGCAAACGGCAATGGAAACAAAACGGCTGGCTGAAAGCATGGACGCCCAAAACAGATAACGCTATCTGCGGGCTGATGGCAGATTCGCTTTTAAGGGCCTGCATAAGGCTTATGTGACTGATATGCCGTTGCCTGACGGAAAGGCCGTCAGAAGGCGCAGGAATGCTCCGTGTGGGCATACAGCATAAGGGAAGCCTGTGCCGGCCATGCGTGCTGAGGTTATGTCATTGTGCATATCCATGCTGCGTCAGAGCTGCTCATGCTGATAAAGTTGCCGGTTGAACGGCATTATGCTTAATGATTTTTTTGAGACGTGCCTTGAAGGTATGCCGGCGCGCTGTGTAAAAAAGTCAGTTGCTTTTCTGTTGTTTTGGCTTAGCTGCATCGTAGGTTTTTCTGCACGATTAGACGATGGAGTATATGCAATAAAAAGGAGTACCGTTTGGTACTCCTCTGTGATCCGTTTGGGGCTCGAACCCAAGACCCCAACATTAAAAGTGTTGTGCTCTACCAGCTGAGCTAACGGATCATCTTATCCATTCGTTTTGTAAAGCGAGTGCAAAGGTACGGCTTTTTTCTTAAACTACCAAATTATTTTTCAATTTTTTTTGGTTTTTCTTCGTTTTGCACCTTTTCATGCCCTTCTTTGGTGATGTATCGCTGATAATAGGCTATGAGGATGGTGGTGAGGGGCAGGGCGATGATGAGGCCGATGAAGCCCAGCAGGGTGCCCCATACGGAGAGCGACAGCAGCAGTATGGCAGGGTTGAGGCCCATGGCCTTGCCCATTATTTTTGGCGTTACAACCATGTCGCTTATTATCTGTACGATGCAGAACACGGCCACGGCTCCTGCCAGTATTATCCAGAAGTTCTGGCCTGTGTCGGCAGCCTTGAGCAGGGCAAGGAACACCGTGGGGATGAGTGCGAAGGTGTGCAGATAGGGCACAAGGTTCATTATGCCTATCATTATGCCGAGGCCTATGGCCATGGGAAAGTCTATTATGGTGAAGCCTATGCAGAACATGATGCCCATGCAGAGCGACACGAGCGACTGGCCGCGTATGTAGTTGTTGAGCTCGCGCTCCACGTCGCCCAACAGCTCCTGCCAGAACGGGCGCACCTTCTGCGGGAATATCTTTATCCATTTGGTGGTGAGCGCCTCATAGTCGAGCAGGATGAAGAACATGTACATGAGCGTTATGAGCGATGCCACCACGCTTATGATGATGTTGGCCGTCTGTCCGAGCACGCTGAATAGCTTTGGCATGGCGCTCCTGATGGCCTCTGTTACGTCTTTCTGCTTGAAGAACTGGTGTATCTCGTGGCGGTTGTCCTCAATCCATTGACGTATGGTGCTGGGAAAGTTGTTTATGTGCGTAGTCTTGTGCAGATAGCGCGAGAGCACATCGCCCAGCTTGTCGAACTGTTCGATCATCGGCGGAACTATGAGATAGAATATCCCCCCGATGACGGCAATGACGAAAATCAGCGCGACGATGATGGACAGCGCCCTTGTGGGCACGTGCATCTTGTACTGGACAAACTTTACGATGGGGTAGAGCAGATAGGCCAGCAGCCATGCCACGAAGAACGGCAGCAGCACGTTGCTCAGATAGTTGGTTATGAACAGCACGGCGCCGACAAGCAGGGCTATGAGCATCCAGCGTATGAATTTGTCGAAAGTGATTTTCTCTTCAAGCATATTTTATCGTGTCAATGTGTTTTGTCCTTGTTTTTGTCTTCCTCAAGCGCCTTGCGGTAACATTCGCGGCAGAGCGGCTCATATTCGGCCTGCTCGCCGAGCATCACGCGCTTCTCGTTGTTCACGAGACGGTGGCTGACGTAGGCCAGCGCGCCGCATCTTACGCAGATGGCATGCACCTTAGTCACTTCGTCGGCAATGGCGCACAGGGCGGGTATGGGGCCGAAGGGCACGCCCTTGAAGTCCATGTCGAGCCCCGCAACGATGACGCGTATGCCCTTGTTGGCAAGTTCGTTGCATACGGCCACGAGTCCGTCGTCGAAAAACTGCGCCTCGTCTATGCCCACCACGTCGATGTCTGACGACAGCAGCAATATCGACGACGACGAGTCGACCGGCGTGCTCATTATGGAGTTGCGGTCGTGGCTGACCACCTCAATCTCAGAATATCGCGTGTCGAGGGCGGGCTTGAAAATCTCCACTCTCTGCTTTGCAAACTCGGCGCGTTTAAGCCTTCTTATAAGTTCTTCGGTCTTGCCCGAGAACATCGATCCGCACACAACTTCTATTCTTCCAGGGCGGTGTGCCTCGCCTGCCAGATTGTTGTTCATTATGGCGCAAAATTACAAAGACGTTTTAAAAATTGCAAAGAAATATAGCGTTTTTTTGCACTCATGGATTATTTAACTTATATTTGTGGCGAATTATGGGCTTGTTATATATAGTACCCACACCGGTGGGAAATATGGAAGATATGACGCTCAGGGCCATACGCATCTTGAAGGAGGCCGACCTGGTTTTGGCTGAGGACACCCGCACGTCGGGCATACTGCTCAAGCATTTTGAGATAAAGAACCAGCTCTATGCCCACCACAAGTTTAATGAGCACGGCACGTCGGCGTCGATAGTGGAGCGGCTTAAGGCCGGAGCCACGGTGGCTCTGATAAGCGATGCCGGCACTCCCGGCATAAGCGATCCGGGATTCTTCCTGGTGAGAGAGGCTGTCAGTGCAGGTGTAACGGTGCAGTGCCTTCCCGGCGCCACGGCTTTTGTGCCGGCTCTGGTGTCATCTGGACTGCCTTGCGACAGATTCTGTTTCGAAGGCTTCCTGCCTCAGAAGAAGGGGCGCGCAACCAGGCTTGACAGTCTGCGCGAAGAGACCCGCACGATGATATTCTATGAGTCGCCCTACAGAGTGCTGAAGACTCTCGAGCAGTTTGCCGAATATTTTGGCGAAGACCGCAGGGCAAGCGCCTGCCGTGAGATATCCAAGATACACGAAGAGAGCGTGCGCGGCACACTGGCAGAGCTTATAGCCCATTTCAAGGAAACCGAGCCGCGCGGCGAGTTTGTCATCGTGGTGGCCGGCAAGAACGTTAAAGAAAGGAAACCTAATAATTAATAGCATTATGAAAAAGGTATTATTTTTCGCGGCATGTTTTATGGCTTTGGTCGCATGTAACAACGAGAAAACAGGTTCTAATCTGCCTCAGGTAAGCCAAACAGACTCTTTACAGAAGATCATAGAGCAGAAGGACAATGAGATAAACGACATGATGGGAATCCTGAACGATATTGATGAGGGCTTCCGTCTGATTAACGAGGCTGAAAACAGGGTGAGCGTGGCCAAGGACGGCGAGGGTGCCGACAAGAAGCAGCGCATACGCGAGAACATCCAGTTCATACAGCAGCGCCTGGCACAGAACCGCGAGCTGATAGAGAAGCTGCGCAAGCAGGTCAGCGAGAGCTCTGTGAAGGGTGAGGAAATGAAGCGCACAATAGAGAATCTGGTTAAGCAGCTTGAGGACAAAGACCACCAGCTGAAAGATCTCCGCGCACAGCTCGAGGCAAAGGACATACATATCGAGGAGCTCGACATGACAATCAACTCGCTCAACAAGGATGTAAGCAACCTGAAGGGTGAGAGCGAGCAGAAGTCGCAGACAATAAGCAATCAGGACAAGCAGCTCAACACGGCATGGTATGTGTTCGGAACAAAGAAGGAGCTGAAGGAACAGCAGATCCTGGTTAACGGCAAGGTGCTGCAGGGCAACTTCAACAAGAGCTACTTCACAAAGATAGACATCAGAAACTTCAAGGAGCTGAAGCTGTATTCTAAATCTGCAAAACTCCTTACGATGCACCCGTCAAGCAGCTACAAGCTTGAGCGCGACTCTAAAGACCAGTATGTGCTGCGCATAACAAATCCGCAGATATTCTGGAGCACAAGCAAGTATCTCGTGGTGCAGGTTAGATAAATATTGGCAGAATAATTCAGAGAACACGTTTTTCTGACTTCTGCGTCAGCATTGTTGGCGGGCAGTATCCGGCACGGGTATTGCCCGCCAATTTTTTGTGCCATACGTTTTGGGTAATCCCAAATCTGGTTGTTAGCATTCGGTCTGGATTTTTGTAGGATTTTTCGCAGGCATAGCTGGCTATGTCAAGAAAGATCTTACAAAAAGACGCCAATAGAAACAAGAAGACATACTGAAAGCATGATGCACAAATTTGATAAAGTTATGTGCGGTCTAATGGCAGATTTGGGTTAATGCAATGTGCTGAATTAGCAGCTCCGCACACCCGTTTCATGCCGCTCCGTGCATGGCTTTATTTCGGCATGGTAAGGCATGAAACGGGGCGAACGGCGTTTTAGCTGTTATAAGTCATTCGTTTGCGATAAAAAACTCGGCCACTTTTGCATCAAAAGTGGCCCATTTACGGGTCGTAAACGATAGGTTAATGATTTGAAACATATATGCATCGTTTTGCTTAACATCCGTGTTGAATTAATTGAAAATTGTGCAGGATGTTAAGTAAAACGGCCCGTTTTTCTTTCAGATTTTTGTCCTTTTTAAAGTCAAAGCCTTTTTGATCTACACGGATTCTGATTTTTATTTATATTATGTTTGTGCACCTCGTCATGATGTCGCAGATAATGCCGCTGTTTATACTTTTGCGCGTGTTTTATATCTGTTATCAAAAAAAAACGGGTTTCCGTATCAAAAATTATGGTTTATCGTTGGCAGCTTTAGAAAAAATGCTTATCTTTGTAAAAAGCTACTTGGCTTAAATGTAATAAAATGAAAAACCGGCATATATGACAAAATGTGGCCAACACCGGATCAGCCTACCAGTGATGTTCATCGTTTTGTAGAGGTGATAACCATAAGCCTCTGTGCAGAAAGCACCACATTAAGCAGCATTGGCTTTGTTGCCTGATGCAGGTGCTGTGGAATACAAAAACTTAAAAAGATAGCAATATGGGATAAGAAAGTGTTTTTGAGAAATGCGAAACAGTAATTATGGCGTCGATGTATAAAAGTTTATCAGTTAAAACTTATCGACCATGAAAGGCAATATTTTTATCAGTAAGCTGCTGTTGGCGGTGCTTGTTTCCATGCAGGCTTTCGGCTGCATTTATGCACAGGACAGCGGATTTAAATTGAAAGGCCGTATATGCGAGAAAGACGGCAAATCGGGCATTGGATATGCCACAGTGAAAGTATATAATGACACCGACAGCGCGTCGGTGTATCGCGGAGTGGCCGACGAGGCCGGAGCGTTCAGCATAGGCAGCGTGGCCGCCGGCAGCTATCGTGTGGCTGTTACATGTGTAGGCTATGAGGATTATGCCGCACGCGTAAATGTAGGTGCTGACACCGACATGGGCACGATAACGTTAAGCGAAGACAAGAACATGCTTGACGGAGTGACGGTTATGGCCGACTACTCGAAAGTGAAACCTACGGGCGACGTTGTCGTCAAGGTGAAAGGCAATCCTATGGCCAAGGGCAAGACCCTGATCAACTTTATGCGCTATCTGCGCGACCTGGACGTTACAAACAACAGCATAAGTGTGCGCGGCAGAGAAAACACCCTTATATATGTAGACGACCGTAAAGTGAGCTTCGAGCAGCTCAAGTCTATCCCACCGTCAATGATCGACCGCATAGAGATAATACCTCATGCCGACGCGTCTTACGGAGTGAATGCCACGGGAGGCGTAGTGAAGGTGTATCTGCGCAGCGAGGGCGGACTGCTCGGTTCGGTGTCGCTGTATGGCGAGGCCGACTATTATTCGCCGGTAAGATTTTCTCCGGGATTTAATCTTCTTTACTCTAAAGGAAAGATAAGCATCGGAAACTTCTTTAACTCGCGCCCTTATGAGCGTTACAGGCCGGAATATTCAGAGACAAGCATATATGAAGGCGTGAAGGACGAAACACATATAAAGGGCGTCAACTACGGCAGGTCGCTTGATGAGAATCTTTCGTTCAGATACTCGTTCAACAAGTTCGACCGCATCGACGTTTACGGCGGAGTGGGCGTCGGCAGCGGCGACAGCCGTCAGACCAGCATCGGCAGCGATACGGAAACGAAGATGAACACCGACAACAATCATAGAGACTATAACGCCGGACTGCAGTTTCAGAAAGGCCTGTCGGCCGACGGACGAAGCTATTTCATGCTGAAGACCGAATATAACAAGAGTTTCGAAAATACAGACAACCGCTATGTGGTAGACATCACGTCTGACAAGGCACACAGCAAGTATAATCTCGACGGCGTTTCGGTTGAGCCTTATGTTTCGGTCGGTCTGACAAAGAGGTCGACGCTTTCGGCCGGATTTAATTATTATTATCTTATAGACCGGCATCAGAACAGGGGCACAGAGACTCTGGGCTATGTTTCAGACATGCACTTTGTCAATAAGGGACACGACTGCGCTGCGTGGGCAAGCTATGGCATCACTATAGGCAAACTGTTCATGAGGGCTGCGCTGAACTATATATGGGGCGAGCAGATATATAAAGACTATCTTGCTCCTGAAAACAATGTCAGAAATATAGAGAGAGGCTTGTTCCCAACTTTTGTCCTGCAGTGGGATATAAATCGGGAGAAAAGGCGCTTCCTCAATATAGGCTATTTCCGCTATTACTCTTATCCCAACTATAATTACCGTTCGCCGGAGGTGGTATGGCAGAACAGCAAACTTTACAGCGTGGGTAATCCGTCGCTGAAGATGCAGACGTACAACCAGCTGCAGGTATATTTCTCGCTGAACAGGTCGTGGTCGGCAGATTATCTTATGAATTTCGGCAACGACTTGGTTAAGGTGCTGATGCAGCCTGACGGAAGCCGCCCGGGCGTATATTTTACGCGCCCTGAGAATGCTAGCGACAGGATGTATCACAAGCTAAGGCTTACATATTCGGGCCGTCTTTTCGGCTTTTGGTACAGCCGCAACACTCTCGGGGCAGTGTATATGCAGGAGAAGATGCCGGGACGGAAGGTGTGCAACGCCAACATCTCGTTCAGTACAGACAACGATTTCACTCTGTACAAGGGAATAGGCCTTACCATGGCAATGAGTGCTACGAGCAAGACCGAAACGCTGAGCTATGAGAACAACGCGACATATACGATAGACTTCGGTGCCTATGCTTCGCTGCTGAAAGACAAGCTGTCGCTTAACTTTGTATGGGGCAACGTGTTCTACAACAAGAATAAGATGAAAATGTATGGTGACGGATGGGAGGTTACGCGCCTGACGCTGCACTCGAGAACGCGCCTTATGCTTACGGCAACATGGAATTTCAGTCTTGGCGCTAAGATAAAGAAGACCAGTCTGCCTACTTCTGACGGCATGCACAGGCAGACGCCTACGTTGTGATTCCGCCGGGCTTAAGCCAGACAAGGCTTATAATAAACAGCAACCTTACAGTCTTGATATAAACACAGAGAATGTGCCGGCAAACTTATGCCGGCACATTCTTTACGCATATTGTATGAGATGTTTTTATCTTATTTATGGCAAGGACAGATGAGACTTGATATGGCCTGATGATGACGGACTGACGTTTATCTCTTTCCCTTGAAAAACTCCTGCATGAGGGTTCTGCATTCCTCCTCAAGCACGCCTGCAGTAACTTCGGCTTTAGGGTGAAGAGCCTTTGGAGCGTAGATGTGAAATCCGCGCTTGTCGTCGCTTGCACCGTAAACCACTCGCTTTATCTGTGCCCAGCCGATGGCTCCGGCGCACATGGGGCACGGCTCAACGGTTACGTAGAGCGTGCAGTCGGTGAGATACTTGCCGCCCATGAAGTTCTCGGCAGCCGTTATGGCCTGCATTTCGGCGTGTGCTGTTACGTCGCACAGCGTTTCTGTAAGGTTGTGGGCACGCGAAACTATGCGGTCGTTACACACGATGACGGCTCCTATAGGTATTTCGCCGGCCTCTCCTGCCGCCTCGGCTTCGGCCAGAGCCTTGCGCATAAACTGTTCGTCCTTCTTCTGTTGTGTCTCCTGCTTGTTGTCTTCGTGGTTGTTAAAGCCGTTGTTTGTCATATCTTTGTTTTTGTGCAAAAATACAACATTTCGCAATAACAGCCTTTGATGTATAGCAGAAAAGTTGTATTTTTGCATTACAGCCGCGGCATTGCAGTTGCTGAAGACGTTGCTGCACGGCGGCTCAACATTTCAAAACAACATGAAAAACTCATGGCAGAGCATAACAATATAGGCCGTTGGGGCGAGCAGAAGGCAGCCGAATATCTTGAGCAGCACGGCTTCAGGATAATATGGCGCGACTGGCGCGACGGCCACCGTGACATCGACATTGTGGCAATCGACGCTGACTGTCTGGTGGTTGTTGAGGTGAAGACCAGGCGCAATGCCGACTTTATGGCACCCGAACAGGCTGTCGACGCCCGAAAGATACGCAACCTAAGTCTGGCTGCGGCAAAGTTTGTCAGGGCCAACAACATAGAGATGCCCGTGCGCTTCGACATCGTGTCGGTTACGGGCGTGCCCGGAGGGCCGTGCGAGATTAACCATATTGAGGATGCTTTCTTACCCCTGTCTTATTGAAAAATGGAAGATATAAAGATAATAAAGGTTGACGAAACCAGCTCGACAAATGTTCTTATGCGCGAATACTCCGGCGAAGAAGGCCGGCTTATGACCGTGGGCGTTGCCGCCTTTCAGTCGGCAGGGCGCGGTCAGGGCGAAAACAAGTGGGAGAGTGAGCGCGGTAAGAACCTTACGTTCAGCATAAAGGTTTATCCCGTGGCGGTGCCGGTTGTGCGCCAGTATGTCATGCTCGAGGCCGAGTCGTTGGCCATACGTGACGCTCTTGCCGGATATGTCGACGACATCACGATAAAATGGCCGAACGACATCTACTGGCGCGACAAGAAAATCAGCGGAACGCTCTCTGAATGTACTATCAGCGGAAGCCACGTAGGCAGCTGTATTCTCGGCACAGGCATCAATCTCAATCAGCGTGAGTTTGTGAGCGATGCGCCCAATCCCGTGTCGTTGTCTCAGATTTTAGGCCGCGACATTGACGCCGATGAGGTGCTCGGTGTGCTGCTCCGCCGTTTCGAGGTTTATCTCGGCATGGTCAATGAGGGCCGTTATGACGAGGTGGCGTCGCTTTATTCTGCCGCTCTCTATCGCCGCAGCGGCCGTCATGCCTATAAGGATGCCGGCGGCGACTTCATGGCGGAGCTTGAATGTATCGAGCCTGACGGTCATCTTGTTCTTCGGCGCGACGACGGCAGCCTGAGCAGATATGCGTTTAAGGAGGTGAAGTATGTTTTATAATGAAGTAGTTAAAGTAGTTAGAAGTAGTTAAGGTAGTTAAAGTCATATGCATTGTTGATAAAAACATTACTGGTAGAACAGAAAATATTATTTTTAATGCAGCATCAATTTTTAATTATACAAATATTGTTGACTGCACAGAATAAAGATATTGTCACAAAGCACATACAGCAACAAAGCATATGACTTTAACTCCTTTAACTACTTCTAACTCCTTTAACTCCTAAACGATAAATAATTATGGCAAAGTACAAAAGAATTTTATTGAAACTTAGTGGCGAAAGCCTGATGGGAAAACAGAACTTCGGCATCGACCCGGAGCGTCTCGGCGACTATGCGCGCCAGATAAAGGAAGTGCACGAGATGGGTGTGCAGATTGGTATCGTTATCGGAGGCGGCAACATCTTCCGCGGACTCAGCGGTGCCGGCAAGGGCTTCGACCGCGTTAAGGGCGACCAGATGGGTATGTGCGCAACGGTTATCAACTCGCTCGCACTCAGCTCTGCTCTCGGTGCTGTAGGCGTAAAGACAAAGGTGATGACGGCTATACGCATGGAGCCGATAGGTGAGTTCTACAGCAAGTGGAAGGCCATCGAGGCTATGGAGGCAGGATATGTGTGCATCTTCTCTGCCGGAACAGGTTCTCCTTACTTTACAACAGACACAGGCTCGTCGCTCCGTGGCATTGAGATTGAGGCCGACGTTATGCTCAAGGGTACACGCGTTGACGGCATCTACACTGCCGACCCGGAGAAGGATCCTACTGCAGTGAAGTTTAAGGACATCACTTACGATGAGATTTATACACGCGGACTGAAGGTGATGGACCTTACAGCCACAACAATGTGTAAGGAAAACAACCTACCTATCTATGTGTTCAACATGGACGTTGTGGGCAACCTGAAGAAGGTTATGGACGGCGAGGAGATAGGTACGCTGGTTCACAACTGATAGCATTATAAATGCACAAGCCGCTTACGCTGCTGTCTTATTTGCATCTTTTTTATGCTTGAACGGCAGGCAGCACTATCGTAGGCGGGCACATCCGTTGAAATTGAGGATGTATCTTCATTAATATAAAAAAGAAGCCGTTGCCTCTTTGCGCATAAATGTCTGTGCTTGAGGCGACGGCTTCTTCTTTTTTATGTTTTAAAGGGCTTACATGTCGAGCGTAATGCCCTTGTTGTCAATCTTCTTATATTCTTTTCCGTTCACTGTTACGTTTGCAGAGTTACGTGCGCTGAAGGTCTTTCCCTTCGACTTGACGTTGATGTCCTGCAGCTTAACGCCGTCAGTGTTGTTGATTACGATGCCCTCTTTGGCGTTGTTTACCTCGAGGTCTGTTATCGTTATGTTCTTCACCGGCATCTCGGGCAGTCCGTTGAAGTAGGCTGCACGGCGCGCAGTGCGGCATATTACATGGTTGATGTTGATGTCGCGGAAGCAAGGTGTTGTCTCGTCCACCTTTATCTTCTTCACGTTCTGCTGTTTTGCCTCGTCGCCGTCGGCAAGAGCCTCTACTGCCGACTTGCCTCCGTAGTAGAGGTCGAAGGTTATTGCGTCGGTCTGAATGTCGAACATTGAGATGTTGTTGATGTAGATGTTCTCAACCACGCCGCCGCGTCCGCGTGTGCTCTTGAAGCGCAAGCCCACGTCAGTGCCGAGGAACTGGCAGTCGGAAACATATATGTTCTTCACGCCGCCGCTCATCTCGCTGCCTACAACAAAGCCGCCATGGCCCTTGAACACGGTACAGCCGTTAATCAGTACGTTCTCGCATGGTATTCCGCGCTTGCGTCCGTCGGCGTCCTTACCGCTCTTGATGCAGATGCCGTCGTCGCCAACGTCGAATGTAGAGTTCACAACCAGCGCATTCTTGCATGACTCAAGGTCGAGTCCGTCGCCGTTCTGTGCAAATGCCGGGTTTCTTACCTGCACATCCTCTATCAGCACATTCTCACACATCAGCGGATGAATGTTCCATGAAGGAGAGTTCTGGAAGATTACGCCGTTGAGCCATACGTTCTTGCAGCCCACGAGGTTTACCATCACGGGGCGCAGGAAGTGCCTGATGCTATGCCATTCGGCGTCGCTCAGATTACCCTTGGGCACGTTCATGTTGCTCATTGAGTCGCCTTTAAGCGCACCTTCAGAAGGGAACCAGAACTTAGGGTTCTTGAATGCTCCGCCGCGTGAAGTAAACTCTTTCCATTGCTTGTCGGTAACCTTCTCGCGTTTCACCGGGCGCCAGTATTCGCCGTTGCCGTCTATCACTCCGGCTCCGGTTATCGCCACGTTTACAAGGTTGTGGCCCGATATGGGCGACTGGCAGCGGCGTGTGTTCAGTCCTTCGAACGACGCATCAATAAGCGGATAGAGGTCGATGTCGGGCGAGAACAATATCACTGCACCCTTGTTGAGGTGAAGGTTGATGTTGCTCTTGAGAGTTATAGGACCGGTGAACCACACACCCTGCGGCACAACGAGCTTGCCGCCGCCCTTTTTCTCAAGTGCCTCAATGGCCTTGGCAAAAGCATCGGTACAGAGCGAAGATCCGTCGCCTTTAGCTCCGAAGTCTTTCAGGTTAACCTCGTTGTCGGGAAACACGGGGGCTGTAACCTGTTCCATCTTGAAGGGCAGATTCTCATACAGACAGCTGTATTTGTCTGTGCCGGTGGCGCTTGCACCAAGTGTAAGCAGGCATGCGCACACCAAAAAGAAGATTTTTCTCATTTATTTTTATTGGTTTAAGTTAGTAGATTCATGTAGTTTTATTATTGCCGGGACGGCCGCAGGAGCTATTTCTCCTCTTCATAGTCGACATATTCTCCTTCGTTTTTCGAGAATATCTTGCGGTTCATCTCGTCGGGCGTGCGCCGGTCGATAATTATTTCGTCGTCGCCTGATGTCTGTCGGTACTGCTGCCGGTCCTGTCCGTTGCCGTTGTCCTGGCCTCTGAAGCCCTTAAACTGTTTCTTCACACTGTGGAAAGTGCGGTATATCTTGTAGGCAACCACGCCTACGACGATGAATATTCCGAGCAGTATTATGAATAAGAAGTTTAATAAAGCAGCAATCATTATTTGTTCTTTGAATTAAGATAAACCGATAATATTACATACCATGCGATTATTATGGCGAAGGCCGAGATGCCGAAGATGATGAGCAGCGGCACGCAGGTTATAAGGAAAATGTATTTAACCTCGTTGCCTTTCCACCCCCATTGCTTAAACTTAAGGGCAAACATCGGTATCTCGCTCACCAGCACATAGCTGCAAAGGAATATAAGCAATATTACGGCCGGCACCATCCACGGCGACGACTCGAGCACGTCGGCAGCTCCCACGATGAGCGAGCCCCAGAACAGGGCGTTGGCCGGCGTGGGCATGCCTATGAACGATGTGGTCTGACGCTCGTCAAGATTAAACTTGGCAAGGCGCAGCGCCGAGAACGCAGCCATGACGAAGGCCACGAAGGGCAGCACCGGGCGCAGCGGCTCGAGAAACGACGGATAGTCCATCACGCCGAGCTGATAGAACACCATCGTGGCCGGCGCCATGCCGAACGTGATGTCGTCGGCAAGCGAGTCGAGCTCCTTTCCGATTGGCGACGACACCTTTAGCAGGCGTGCGCTCATGCCGTCGAAGAAGTCGAACACGGCACCCAGAATGATGAACGTCAGCGCCATCTTGGGCTGTCCGCCGAAGGCGTAAGCCGTGGCTATGCAGCCCGAGATAAGGTTGCAGCACGTGATAGTGTTCGGAATATTTCTTACTATGATGTTTGCCATAACGTAGCGTAGTTATCGGCCGTGTACTTTCATTCGCAGAAAGGGCGGCTGTTATGTTTATTTAAGCCGTGCAATAATCGTGCGGTTGCCTGTTGTAGCCTGTCCCATCTTCACGCAAACCTCAGTTCCGAGTGGCAGATACACGTCAACGCGCGAACCGAACTTGATAAATCCGAGATGCTCGTCGATGTAGCAGTCTTCTTCAGGCTTGGCGTAGGTTACGATGCGTCGTGCCACCGCACCTGCTATCTGGCGGCACAGCACTTCGGTGCCTTCGGGAGTCTCGAGCATCACGTCGGCGTGCTCGTTCTCCTCGCTGGCCTTTGGCAGCCATGCCTTGTGGTAGTTGCCGTTCTGATGATGAACGAATTTCACTTTGCCGTCAACCGGGAACCAGTTGGCGTGAACGTTGAACAAGCTCATAAAGATGCTTATCATGAGACGTTTGTCGTGAAAGTACTCATCTTCAAAAACCTCCTCGATAACCACCACTTTTCCGTCTGCCGGAGCCACTACCACCTTCTCGGTCTCGCCGTCGAAGTAGCGCTTGGGGCATCTGAAGAAGTTTACCACTATGGAATAGATTACGCCGAAGACGACGACAAAGCTCCAGAACGGAATTTTGTTGTCGACATAGAACCACAGAATCAAGGCTATGGCCACAAACGCAGTCAGTCCGTAGACCAGCGTGTCAGTGCCCTCTCGATGAAGTCTTACATTCTTAAGTTTCTTTATTCTTTTTCCCATAGTAAAGTTTGAAGTGGAAAATTATTTGCAAAGGTACGCCTTTTTTGTGTAATTGGCAAATTTTTTGCATTATTCTTTAATAAATACACATTGACCGGCAGCTGCGGCTTAATCGGCTGATAGTCCGATTTTTATTGTTTGCTCCGCTGTCCTGTTGCGGTTTTCGTTCTCGTTTGCTCCTTCTGCGGGTGTCCGGCTGAAGCGGCCGGGGCATGTCCTTGTTTCAGCTTTCGTGTGTCATGCCTTTTATGCTTGATGTCAGGCGTTGCTGGTGTAAAATGTGATGCTGTGCGGATTCACATTGTCGCGATATCCGCCGTGTCGCCTTACATTCTGATTTTGCCTGACGCTCTCATCCTGAAGTATTTGAAAATAAAAATAATTCGGACGGAAATACGGGCTGAAATCGTGTGCAAACATAAATGCGTTGATATCAGAGTGTTGTATGGTTATGGCGGTTTGTGTGCATTAAAATTTAACCTGAAAACGGCTGAAATACCATGAAATTCGGGTTAAAACGGCTGCAAACCATAATGCCGGACGAGGCTTTTCAGCTTATAAAAGGTGCCCTTTCGCTGTGTAAGAGCATGCCTTTCGGTGAATTGTCTGCCGCTTTACGGTCTTTCTGGCATGTTTTTACGCCTCGGCGTTTCTATTTCGTCTGAAAATCCTGACATAATCATGATGACACAATGCAATGATAATGGCCGGTTTGCCTGCCAAAGTAACATCTCCGTCAACGCTCATGGCTGCTGCCGTGCGTGTGTCCGTGCGGTTGTCAGGGCGTGTGCGTGCATGTCGTATAAACATAAAAAACAATCTGCATAAGATAATTTTCACATTATTATTTTGGCTGTTTCAGTTTTTCAGAATAACTTTGACGCTCTAAAAGCGCAAATGTAGTTTATGCAAGATTTCGTCCATTTACACGTACATACTTATTACTCCATTCTTGACGGACAGTCGAGCGTGCAGAAACTTGTAGACAAGGCTGTGGCCGACGGCATGAAGGGCATGGCCATAACCGACCACGGCAACATGTTCGGCATAAAGGAGTTTTACAACTACTGCAAGAAAGTCAACGGCAAGCTGAAGGCCGAGGGCAAGGAGCCTTTCAAGCCCATCTTCGGCTGCGAGATGTATGTGGCGCGCCGTACAAAGGACGACAAGGAGAAAGAGAAGGGCGACATGGGCGGATACCACCTCATTGTGCTTGCAAAAAACTACAACGGATACAAGAACCTTATTAAGTTGGTTTCGCGCGCGTGGGTAGACGGCTATTACATGCGTCCGCGTACCGACCGCGCCGATCTTGAGAAGTATCACGAAGACCTCATCGTCTGTTCGGCATGTATAGCCGGCGAGGTGCCCGCAAAGATTCTCAAGGGCGACATGGAGGGGGCACGCGAGGCCATAGAGTGGTATCACCGCGTGTTCGGCGACGACTATTATCTCGAGCTTCAGCGCCACAGAGTCACCAATCCGCATCAGCGCGCCAACCGCGAGACTTATCCGCTGCAGGTGCGCGCCAACAAGGCTCTGATGGAGCTGGCGGAGGAGTATGGCATAAAGACCGTATGCACAAACGACGCCCACTTCGTTGACGAGGAGAACGCCGAGGCCCACGACCATCTGCTCTGTCTGTCTACGGGCAAGGACCTCGACGACCCTAACCGTATGCTCTATTCAAAACAGGAGTGGTTTAAGACGCGCGAGGAGATGAACGCCGTGTTCAGCGATGTGCCCGAGGCACTTAGCAACACGCTCGAGATACTCGACAAGGTTGAGACCTACAGCATTGACCATGCACCTATCATGCCGTTCTTCCCCATACCTGAAGAGTTTGGTACGGAGGAGGACGTGCGCCGAAAATATTCAGAGAAACAGCTCTACGATGAGTTCACTACCGACGAGAACGGCGAAAATCCGCTGCCGCCCGAAGAAGGCGAACAGAAGATAAAGCGCCTCGGCGGCTACGAAAAGCTGTACCGCATAAAGTTTGAGGCCGACTATCTGGCCAAGCTTGCCTACGACGGAGCAAAGCGCCTGTATGGCGACCCGCTGCCCGAGGAGGTGGCAGAGCGAGTGAAGTTTGAGCTGCACATCATGAAGACGATGGGTTTCCCCGGCTACTTCCTTATCGTGCAGGACTTCATCAACTCGGCGCGCGACGAGCTCGGAGTGATGGTTGGCCCCGGACGTGGCTCGGCTGCCGGTTCGGTTGTTGCCTACTGTCTGGGCATTACGAAGATAGACCCTATTAAATACGACCTTCTGTTTGAGCGTTTCCTCAACCCCGACCGTATATCGTTGCCCGATATCGATACCGACTTCGATGACGACGGACGCGGAAAGGTGCTCGAATGGGTGGAAGACAAATACGGACACGACAAGGTGGCGCACATCATCACCTACGGCACCATGGCCACAAAGAACTCTATTAAGGACGTGGCGCGTGTGGAGAAGCTGCCGCTCGACGTGTCTAACCACTTGTGCAAGGCCATCCCCGACCGTCTGCCCGACGGCCTGAAGATGAACCTGCCCAACGCCATTAAGTGCGTGCCCGAGCTGCGCGAGGCTGAGGCAAGTCCCGACCCGCAGCTCAGCAATACGATAAAATATGCAAAGATGCTTGAGGGCACCGTGCGCGGAACAGGTATACACGCCTGCGGAACCATCATCTGCCGCGATGCCATCAGCGACTGGGTGCCCGTCAGCACGGCCGAAGACAAGTCGGACCCGGGCCACAAGCTCCTTGCCACACAATACGACGGACACGTCATCGAGGAGACCGGACTGATAAAGATGGACTTCCTCGGACTCAGCACATTGTCCATACTTAAGGAGGCTGTAGAGAACATACGCTTCACGCAAGGCATAGAGGTAGACCTCGACAACATACCTATCGACGACGAGCTTACCTATAAGCTCTATCAGGAAGGCCGCACCGTGGGCACATTCCAGTTTGAGTCGGCCGGCATGCAGAAGTATCTGCGCGAGCTTAAGCCTACCGTATTTGAGGACCTCATAGCCATGAACGCCCTCTATCGCCCCGGACCTATGGACTACATCCCCTCGTTCATTGCCCGAAAGAACGGCAAGGAGGAGATAAAGTATGATATTCCCTGCATGGAGAAATATCTGAAGGACACTTACGGCATCACGGTGTATCAGGAGCAGGTCATGCTTCTGTCGCGTCAGCTTGCCAACTTCACCCGAGGCGAGAGCGACGCCCTGCGTAAGGCCATGGGTAAGAAGAAGAAGGACATAGTCGACGCCATGAAGCCTAAGTTTATAGAGGGCGGAAAGAAAAACGGACACGACCCGAAGGTGCTCGAGAAGATATGGGCCGACTGGGAGAAGTTTGCTTCTTACGCCTTCAACAAGAGTCACGCCACGTGCTATTCGTGGGTGGCTTATCAGACGGCCTATCTCAAGGCCCACTATCCGGCAGAATTCATGGCAGGCAACATGAGCCGATGCCTTAACGACATAACGAAGATAACCAAGCTGATGAACGAATGTCAGGCCATGGGCATAGCCTGCATGGGTCCTGACGTTAACGAGAGTCGCCAGAAGTTCAGCGCCAACAAGAAAGGCGAGGTGCGCTTCGGCCTCGGAGCCATCAAGGGCATGGGCGACGCCGCTGCTCAGGCCATCATCGACGAGCGCGAGAAGAACGGACAGTATAAAGACATATTCGACTTTGTGCAGCGCGTCAATCTCTCTGCCGTTAACAGTAAGGCGCTCGAGAGCCTTGTGCTCAGCGGAGCGTTCGACGGTTTCAAGATCAAGCGCGAGAGCTTCTTTGCGCGCAATCCTGACGGCCGCACGTTCCTCGAAACCCTTATGCGCTACGGACAGGTGTATCAGCAGGAGAAAAACGAGTCGCGTCAGTCTCTGTTCGGAGCGATGGAAGAAGTGGAGATAGCCACGCCCGCCATACCTCAGGCTGAGTCGTGGAGCGCTATAGAGAAGCTTAACCGCGAGCGCGACCTCGTGGGCATATACCTCTCGGCACACCCGCTCGACGAGTTTGAGTTTATCCTCAAGAACCTTTGCAACACCCAGTGTCAGGAGCTCAACGACCGTATCGAGCTGTCAAAGAAGCAGGAGGTGGTGCTGGGAGGCATCGTCACGGCCGTTAGAAGCAAATACACCAAGACCGGCAAGCCCTGCGGCTTTGTCACCATTGAAGACTTCGACGGCTCGGGCGAACTTGCCCTGTTCGGCGAGGAGTGGGGCAAGTGGCGCGGAATGCTTATCGAAGGCTGCACGGTCATGGTCAAGGCACAGTTTGTGCAGCGCTTCCGCAACAGCGACATGATGGAGATGCGTATAACCGACATACAGTATCTGCAGACCGTAAAGGACACACAGATAGAGAAGATAACCATATCGCTCGAGGCTGACAAGCTGGACGACACCACCGTGTCTGACCTTGTTACGATAATAAAAGACGCGCCGGGCACCACGCAGCTGTTCTTTCAGGTGCGCGAGACGAGCAACAGCAAGCCCTTTGTGCTGCGCAGCCGCAAGGAGAAGATAGACATCAGCAAGGAACTGATATCCTTTATTAAAGGATGCGAGGCGCTCGACTATAAAATAAACTGACAAATATGATTGCCCGCCACGATGTGTGACAATTGGCCGCAAAGGCTCTGTCAGAGAAAATATGGCATAATGTTTGTTGGCAAAACAGTAGAAGACAAAACCTAATTATTAACATAATAAATTACAAAAGAAAGATGGAAAAAATTACAACAGAGAACTTTGAGAGTCTGAAGAATGGCGCACTGCCTTTAGTAGTTGATTTCTGGGCTACATGGTGTGGTCCTTGCCGTGCCATCGCACCTATCGTTGAGGAGCTGGCTAACGAGTACGAAGGCAAGATTGTTGTTGGTAAATGCGACGTAGAGGAGAACGACGACATCGCCATGGAGTTTGGCATCCGCAACATTCCTACAATACTGTTCATCAAGAACGGTGAGGTTGTAGACAAGTTTGTAGGTGCAACAACAAAGGCAAAATTGCAGGAGAAGTTTGAGTCTCTGCTGTAATAACACGCCTGAAGATATTTTTAAGTGCGGAGCGGCTTTAATGTTATTAATGCCGCTCCGCATTTTTTTTGTATGTCATAGCATGGCTGCGTGCATGGCACGGGCAGGGTGCGGCGCTTTGTGATTTTGTGTTTTTCTGAAAAAAAACAACCGCGGCATGCAGTATTTTCGTCCTTTTTATATCATATATAAAGGGCACCTGCGGCGCCCGGCACGTAGATATGGAAACAGAAGAACTTGTCAGAAGATGTAAGGATGGTGACAGAGGCGCCTTGGCGCTTCTGTATCAGACCTATTCCGGCAGGTTGTTCAGGATTTGTGCAGATATCGTTAAAGACAAAGACGCTGCCCAGGACCTGCTCCACGACGGCTTTATCATAATATTCTCGTCGATAGGCTCGCTGCGCAGTCCTGCCCGCCTTGAGGCATGGATGAGCAGGGTGATGGCCAATCTTGCCGTGAAATATCTCAACGACAGAAAGAACCTGCCTGTGGCCGGAAGTGTGGCAGACGTGCCTGTTGAGGCTGAAGAAGGGCAGGGCGGTTGCGACATTCCGTTTGATGAGCTTATGCGCATGATCGACATGCTGCCCGAGGGCTACCGCAACGTGTTCCGCCTGTCGGTGCTCGAAGGCCTGTCGCACGACGAGATAGCCCGTATGCTAGGCATCAGGCCTCGCACGTCGTCTTCGCAGCTGCTCAGGGCACGTGTCAGTTTGCAGAAGATGATAACGGCCTACAGAGCCCGCCTCGTTCTGCTTTTGGCCGCAGTGGCCGTTTCGGTAGTGACGTTATTGCTCCGGCAGCCATTCAGACGGACAACCGGAGTTGACGTGGTGTCTGTCGGCACAGCCCGTCACGCAGCCGGTGGCAGCTGCGCAGGCCCTGTGGCAGATATGCATGCCGCCCCGTCGGCAGACGGAAATGTCGTGCGGAGGTTCCATGCCGAAGACTCTCTTGGCGCAGGGCTTTGTCTGGCTTGTCCTGCCGACACCTTGCGTGCTGATGCCCTTGCCGAAAGTGTTGACGCCCTTTGCCGCATTGCCGGCAGCGAATCGGTCGTAGGCGTTGAGCCGTCGCTTGTCATGGCAGATGTGGCTCCTGCCGACACTTCATGTGTTAATGTCACAACAAAGAACCATGACGGCTGGCTGCTCGGATTCAGTTCGATGATGGAAAGGGCGTCGGACGTGATAATGCCGCGCATAATCGAGGTTATAGAACATGCTGTAGGCTCGGGCACGAGGGTGGAGATTGAAACCTGGGAGCAGCTAGTACATTATCTCACTTATGATGTCGGTGAGAGTCTTGACCCGATAGAGCGCGACGTTCTTCTGCGCATAGCGCTTATGAACAGCGGCAAGATTGTTACGCACAAGAACTATGAAAAGCCGCTGCAGCTGGGGCTCAACTTCAACCGGCGTCTGTCTGACAGATGGAGCCTTGACATGGGACTGCGCGTTACACGGCACACCACCAACATGCTTACAGGCAGTTCTGACACGACAAACATCAGCGAGCGTCAGCGCATATTTTATGTAGGCATGCCCGTAAATGCCACTTACACGTTTATGAGGCGCGGCCGTATGTCTGCCTATCTGACTGCCGGCATGGCTGTTGACGTCCCGTTCAGCGCAAAGTCAGACAAGCTTTACAACATCGACGGTAAGACTGAGTTCAGCAGGTCTGTTAGCCTTGGCTTCACCGGACTGCAGTGGTCTGTGGGTGCTGGCGTCGGCATGGCTTATGAGATAGCGCCGCATCTCGAACTGTTCTTCAGTCCGCGTATAACGTGGTATATCCCTAACGGCAGCAAGGCCGAAACCCAGTGGACCGGCAAGCCTCTGCAGCTATCCCTGCCTTTCGGTATCCGCATCAGTTACTAAGCGCTGTCGGCTTTGAATAAAAAGTTTTTTTAAAAAAACTCGTCACTCATCACATTCCGGTATAACACGCTGACAAACAATGCTTTATGGTGTGACGAGTTGAATTTTCAACTCGTCACATCCGTTACATATAGCCATATGAATGTGGCGTTGTCCTTATTCCGGTTGACTTCAGACAGGCAATTTCCTGATTAAAGTTGACGCTGATAAGACTTATTACTGCCGTCGGTTGACTTAAATACCTAAGTTTTCATCATATACAGCCCTGTAGGGACACACCCCAGGTGTGTCCAACTCACGCATTACAGGGAAATCCTTTGCAATATATAATCAGGCATAAATATCTGTTATACAGATGGTTACATTAAAACCTTAACAAATCCTTGGGACAGCAATGAATCCGCATTATTCATTAAAATGATGTTACTGGCTATAAAATTTACATGTAATCGGGCTGTGGACGCACCTGGGGTACGTCCCTACGTTTACAACCAACAAAGCTAATGACTTTAACTCCAGGCTTACGTTAGTGAGCGATAACTTCTTTAACTACTATAACTCCTAAAAAGAATCTGCTTTAACTCCTAAAAATCCACTCTATAGCCCCCATGTGACGAGTTGAAATCTCAACTCGTCACACCATAAAGCCTTGATATTCATGAGATTAAACGGCATTGTGACGAGTGACGAGTTTTTATTAAAAACTTTTTCCGTTATGCGGTGGGCGATGTAGACGGTATATTTTGGTGTATACTCTTATATAAAAGCATACCTTTCGCATTGTCGTTTGCCGCATATTGGAGCCTGAAAGGTGCCCTTTTGCATTGCGAAAGGCCGTCTTTTGCAGTGCTTTTAAATCCAAACCTGTTATTATGATTCGGCCGGATAGCCGTTTGTCTTTATAAAATCGGGAAATGCGTGCAGTATTTTCTGCCGGCAGCACTCATTATGATTAGAACAAAAAGACAGAAAATATGCAGGCAAGACATTTGGACAGGCGCCGCTACTTCATGGAAGAGGCGGCAACGACAGAAAAATATTTTATACCATATCTCAGCCGTTTTATAGCTACGAGTGGGGTTAGAGTGCTTGAGGTGGGATGCGGCGAGGGAGGCAATCTGCTGCCGTTTGCGCGCAGGGCGTGCCGTGTTACGGGTGTGGATATGTCGGAACTGAGAATCAGACAGGCGCAGACTTACTTCAGGGAAGAAGGTGCTGCGGCTGAGCTGGTGTGCTGCGACATACTTGACTACGACTGCCGTGGCCGCAGCTTCGACCTCATTATAATGCACGACGTGGTGGAGCATGTGCCCGACAAGACAGCACTGCTGTCAAAGCTTAGCTGCATGCTGGCTCCGCATGGTGCGGTGTTCGTAGCCTTTCCGCCGTGGCAGATGCCTTTCGGCGGCCATCAGCAGATAGCCCGCAGCCGGTTGTTGTCGCGCATGCCGTTTGTCCATCTCCTGCCTCGTGCCGTTTATGGGCAAGTGCTCAGGTTCTTTGGCGAAGACGACTTCACCGTAGGCGAGCTGATGTCAATTAGGCAGACGCGCTGCACGGTAGAGGCTTTCAGCCGTATTGCGGCGCGGGCGGGGTATGCCGTGGCCGACATGCGGCTGTGGATGATAAATCCTCACTATGAAACCAAGTTTGGCCTCAGGCCGCTGGTGCTGCCCTCGCCGCTGCGCATGCTGCCGTATGTCAGAAACTTTCTTTCCTCGTCGTGCTTCTATGTGCTGCGCCGCAGCTGACGCCGCTGCCGGCGCTAGTGGCTGGTTCAGAACGTGGTGCCCTTAAAGATGTTGCTCCGCTCTGGCTTCCACAACATTCCGCTCAGCGTCAGCTTGTTTGAGTTGAAGTTGGGCTGTATGCTGACGGTAGCCTTGTTGGCATCCTTCCATAGCGAAATGAACAGCTGCGCCGATATGCCTTTGCCCGATACGTTCAGCCTTACGTAGGTGTTGCCCTTCTTGTCGGAGCTTACCTTATAGCCCGTAACGATGCCCTCGAGCGTTATTCCGCCCAGGCCGTTGAAGCCCGACACCGGCACGTTGAACGCCACCTGCACGATGGCATTGCTGCCACTGACTGCCACAAAGTTGGTGCTTGCGGTTACGTGTGCCGTATATCCGCGCTTAAACTCCACCTTGTCGGCCTCTATCGTAAACGCTGTGTCGTTTATTGCCTGCACGGCTTCGGCGTTCAGGGCGCTGTCTATGCGTGCCTCCATCAGTTTTTTCTCCTTCTTGCTGAGCTTCCTGTCCTGTGTCCCGTTTTGTGCCATGGCTGCATACGCTGCTGCCACGAACATTATGAATGTTATTATTGTTCTCATGACGTATAAGTTTTTTTAGTTTGTCTTTTATTATAATAACCCGTAAAACCACGAAAACGTGCATTGCGGCAGGTGAAAAATAGCTAATAATGACGAACGGATATTATCCGGCTGTATGTTTGTATGTTACCGTCGTTTCTTTGTGTCACAGTCAGTATTTCTTTCTGTTTCCATGCCGTAAATGCAGGCTGTAGCTTTTATTGTTTTCCAAATATACAGAATTATTTCAGAATAAAATGTTAGTTTTGTGTAGTTTTTTGGCCGTAGCTGCGTCTAACGGTTAAAAGTAACTTAATTATTCGGATAAGATAATGGAAACAACGGAGAAACAATTTGCGCAGATTGTGCGGGAAAACCGCAGCACGATATACACAGTGTGCTATATGTTCTCGAAGGATGCCGACGAGGTGAGCGACCTGTTTCAGGAGGTGCTCATCAACCTATGGAAGGGTTTTGCGGCCTTTGAGGGCAAGAGCGACATAAAGACATGGATCTATCGCGTGAGCCTTAACACGTGTATTTCGGTCGACCGTAAGAAGAAAAGGCACAAGACCGTGCCGCTGTCGATGAGCATCAACCTGTTTGAAGACAACGATGCCGACACGCGCCAGGTGCAGTTGCTGTATAAAAGAATCAACCGCCTCGGACCTTTCGACAAGGCTCTGGTGCTGCTTTGGCTCGAAAACCTGAGCTACGACGAGATTGGGGCGGTGATGGGTATATCGGCAAAGAATGTTTCGGTTAAGCTCGTAAGGATAAGAGAGTTGCTCAAAAAAATGTCAAACGATTAAAGAAAGGATTCTGTTATGGAGAATATTATAGACAACAACGGACTTGAAGAAATGAAGGCGCAGATGGCCATCCTGAAAAACAAGATAGAAGGGCAGACCATGCTTAACGAGCGCCTGATGAGGCGGGCGATGAACGACCGCATGTCGCTGGTAAGGCGTATGGTGGTTTTGGATGTGGTTATGGTGATAGTGTGCATTGCAGCTATGTATGCTTTCATGGAGCTGTTCGGCCTGTCGCTGCTGTTCTTTGTGGTGAGCGTTGTGCTGTTTAGCTGGTGTCTGGTGTCCTCTGCCTATATCAACAGGATAAAGGAGAGCGAACTGCTTGAGGGCGACTTGCTGAAAACAGGCGAAAAGCTGGTAAGGATGAAGCGTCAGCGTGTGCGTCTGATGATGATTAACCTTCCGCTTGGTTTGGCATGGGCTGCATGGTACGGCTATGAGATGATTAGTTTTGAGACAGCAAGGGGCGGCAGTCCGCGGAGCATGATTGTAGGTCTGTGTGTAGGCTTTGTCGTAGGACTAATCCTCGGACTGATGATGCTCCGCAAGATGCAGCAGGCTAACGACATCGTGATACGGCAGATTAAGGAGATGAGAAAGGTGGAGTAATGATAATTCTTTTATAATATATTTTAATGAAGGTCTCGGAACTTGTTAATTCAGGATTCGGGACTTTTTTGTTTTTATCTATAAGATAGGTATGCTTAATAAAAATAACGTATATGATTCTTCGCTTTAAATATAAAATCGTAAATTTGTAGCGATGGCCTGCTGCTCGTTCTTTTGAAGAGTTATTTCCTCATGTGCAGCTTGTTATGAACTGTTTCGTGTAGCATCCCATAGCTGGTATTTGCCTGATGTGTTGTGGCACACATCTTTGGCTTACGTGATGATAATATTTTTCACATGCGGAATTTTCGAAATGCCGTATTTTATTTTGTAAATTATGCGAGAGAAACATATATCTTTATTAAGACTTATTATAATAGTCTTATTTTTTATGGCTGCATACGATGTAATTGCCAAGACTTATACAATAAATGAAATTAACGAGAAGTGTGGCTCGGCATTGGATGATTTTGATTACGGCAGGCTTAAGTCGTTGTCTTCTGCTATGTTGATACAATCGAAAACAGCTAAAGACAAGGGGTCTGAAGGTATGGCATGTTTTTATCTAGGAACGGCAGAGCTGTTCTTGGGTAATGCAAATGCGGCAAGGCCATTATTGGAAAGGGCCCAAGAGTTGGGGCAAAGGCAAGGAATAGACAGCATCCTTGCATATACATTTAATGTGCGTGGCATTTATGAAGCTTCTGTAAATAACAACTTGTATCTTGCTCAGTATTTCTTTATGAAGTCTCTTGAATATGGTAAAGATACATCATTGGCCAAGCGGAAGAATGGTGGTGGTGTATATGCCAATCTGGCTCAGATTGCCTTGATGCAGAAAGATACACTCGGTATGGTGTATGCACGCAACTGCTATGATTACGGGTGTAAGAGTGGTAGAAGCCATTCTACGTCGCAGGGGGCATTGCTGTTGGCAAACTTCTATTATATGAAAAACATGAATGATTCTGCACTTGTGTATTTGAAGATTGCAGACGATATATATCAGAAAAATGGGTTTAAGGATATCGGAAGCGTTTATATACTTTATTCTCAAGTCATGGCTTCTAAAAAGAAAATTAATGAAGCTTTCAGATTTGTTGAAATGGCTATAGATGAGGCTATGAAAAATACTCATATACTGCTGCCGAAGGCTTATTTACAAAAGGCTCAGCTGTTGTATGATTGTAACAGGCTCGACGAGGCTTTGAACTCGCTTGCTAAGGCGAAGGAAATGGCTGAAAAGTATTCTGTATTCACTGAAATAATTGACATATATGAACTGATGGCCAAAGTTTATCATCTTACAGGAAACGAAGCCCTTGCCCTTAAATACTTGCAATATGCAAAGGACTCGTCAGAGACAAGAAGCAACAATGAGCGCGAGCAGCTTATACGTGAACGGGGAATAATATTAAATATGTCGCAAAAAGAACAGGAGGCCATGTTGCATAAAAGCAAGCTTGAAGAACAGATGAAACTTAATGTGGCTTTGATGATAGGAGTGCTTTTGCTAGTGGTGTTATTGGTGCTTTGTTTCTGGTTCATCAACAGAAGAAATAAACTTTATAAAAGTATTGTGGCACAAAACCAAAAGGCTATTGCACGAGAAAAAGATTTGCTTTTACGCATAAAAACGATAGAAGAAAAACAGACAAATCCCGTTCATGGCACCGAAAGTAAAAATAATAAGAAAGCAGATGAACTTTATGGCAGGCTTATAGACGCCATGGAGCACGACCGTATGTATATCGACAGCCAGTTGAGCCGTGACAGTCTGGCTGAGGCACTAGATACAAACCGGACATACTTAACCAACCTGATAAAGGAACGTACAGGCATGAGCGTGCCTCAATTCATCAATTCGTATCGTATAAATGAAGCAATAAGGATTCTTTCTGATAAAAGTACAGCTGATGTTCCGATGAAATCATTATGTTTTGAATTGGGATTTAACTCTCAGGCAACTTTCTATAGACTGTTTCAGACTTCTGTAGGAATGTCGCCTTTAGCTTACAGAAATTCTGTAATGAAGTAGAAATTTGTTCTAATTGACATATAAAACATTCTCATTTTGACGATATTGTTAAAATGAGAATGTCGTTTTTTGTGTATTATGGCTTAGTGTGAATATATTTGCAAAAAACACTTATGCTATATGAAACATTTTAAACGTATTTGCTTTATAGCTTTTTTATTTAATTTACTGGTGATGCCGGTAATGTCAATTCCTGCTGATCCTCGTCCGCAAAAGTATGTACAACCTGATGGTACAGAGATTAGCGTAGTACGTATAGGAGATGAAAACGGATACGCTTATTATACGGATGATGGGCATCCATTGAAACTTAATGCTGTAACAGGATTCTTGGAACCATCGGAATCGGTGCAGTTTGTTAAAGTAAAGAAGATAAAATCCGACATAAGAAAGTCTCCTGGCTTGAATAAAATCAGGATAAGTGATTTTCCTACTATAGGAGAACCGCACTCACTTGTTATTCTTGTAGAATTTAGTGATGCTCATTTTTCCACTATTCCTGATGCTAAGGAATATTATAACGGATTGCTTAATGAAAACGGATTTACTTATGATAATGGCGCACATGGCAGTGTGGCCGACTATTATCGTGATGCCTCCAATGGGGCTTTCACTCCTCACTTTGATGTGGTAGGCCCAGTGCGGCTGTCGCGTCCGGCTTCGTATTATGGTGGGGATAGAAATTATTATGAAGACGGACTGCTTTATGCTGACGTAGACACTTGTGTGGCGGATATGGTTGTTGAGGCATGCAAGTTGGCTGATTCATTGGTGGATTTTTCGCAATATGATGAAGACCATGACGGCAAGGTGGATAATATTTATTTCTTCTATGCCGGATTTGGCGAAGCTGACAGTAATATGGCTGATGTAATATGGCCTCATTCAAATACACTTGACGATGGTTTTGGGTATGACTTGAAACTTGACGGTATAACGATAAGCCGTTATGCCTGCAGCAACGAAATACGTTATGGATCACAGCCTCTGATGCCGGTCGGCATTGGTACGTTTGTTCATGAATTTGGACATGTACTTGGATTACTTGATCATTATGACACATCTTACAATTCAGGCCGTACAGGTGTAAGTGCATGGGATACGATGGCTGCAGCTTCGTATAATGACAATCAGAACACTCCGCCCACTTTTTCTGCGTTTGAAAGAGCAGAACTCGGTTGGCTTAAATATGATGACATAAGTTTTTCTGAACCGGGAGTTATGAGTTTGTGTGAGTTGGCAGACAGTAACAAAGCTTATCGGATGATAGTGCCGGATACGGATGGTAAAGAGTTCTTTGTCTTTGAGAACAGACGGCAAAAATCATGGGATGAAACTCTACCCGGACATGGAATGTTGATATGGCATGTAGATCAGACTGACGGAGATTTGTGGCTGAAAAATAAAATTAATGTAGACGGTCAGCATCAATGTCTCGACATTGTTGAGGCAGATGGAATAGAAAATGCAGGAACTTATGATGCAGATCCTTTCCCGGGAACAGATAATATTACATATCTTGATGTCAAGGCTTGGACAGGTAAGTCTTTTTCGCTTGACAGTGTTATAGAAAATGACGGGAATGTGAAATTTATTCTTGGAGGTACAGGATGGAAATTGGATGATGTTCCGTTGAACTTGCTTGAAGTTCATGGAACAAGCATAAAGTTTACATGGAGCCGTGTTGCTGATGCTATGTCTTATATTGTTCGTGTAGAAGATGAGGCTAATAATCCTTTAAATGGTTATAACAATTTAGTGCTGTCTGATGTGGATACTCTTGTAATACGCGGATTAATGCCTCAGTCGCATTATACAATCTATTTAACGGCTTCTGCCGGTAGTTATAAGTCGGACACGTCTGTACAAGATGTTGCAACAACAGAAATGGAATTTTGTGAGATGCAACCGCAAAATGTTCATATAACAAATGTTACGTCTACATCGTTTACTGTTAATTGGAATGTTATGCCTGATGCGGATGGTTATCTTGTTACATTGTCTGAAAAAGAATTCTCAAATCCGGTATCTGAAGTGTATGACTTCTCTGAAGGAATAGATAATATGCCTGATGGATGGTCTGCAACTTCAAAGACGCTTAACCATGCTCTTTATGGTGAATCCGGACCTTCTTTGCAGTTGGGAAATACAGATGATTGTATTATGTTCGATCATCCTGAAGCAAAATATTTGAATCTTAAATTTTGGCAGCGTTCTCAGTCATCAAAAAATGTTTTGCATATAGAACAATTCAATGATGGTGAATGGACTGAAGTGCAATCTGTCATAGGCTCGTCTAAAGGTGAGACGGTAAATGTTCCACTTGATAATTATTGTCCGATACGCATACGGATGGAGAGAAAGAGCGGTTATGTGGTTATTGATGATGTCTGTGTGGAATATTGTCAACGACAGAGCAAACCGATTGATGATATGACGGACATACCGGTGTCCGGGACAAGTTACACATTCTATGATTTGGATTCAGAAAAGACTTATGGTGTATCTGTCAAGGGAGATGATAACGGACAGGTTTCGTTGTCTTCTGAAGAGATTGAAGTTTTGCTGTCAGATGGAACAGGTATCAATGTTATTGACAATGGTGAAGAGGGTATGATTAATCAGTTTTATAACATATCAGGTATGCGCGTTCAGAAACCGACCCACGGAATTTATATAACAAAAGACGGAAAGAAGTTACTAATTAAATAAATGTTTAATATTATGAAAATTTTTGCAATTATCGTCGGACTTTATTTGTCGGCAAGTGCGATGGCACAGCAGAGTACCACCACTACTTTTGAGGTTTTCCCTCATAACATTACACCTCGTAAGGTTAAAGTTTTAACAGAAGCTTTTGTTCCTAAGCATAATCTTCCTAAATTGCCTGTTGTGAGTAAGGCTGATGCAAAGACGGTATCTCCGTTCAGTGCATGGACAGATAGTAATGGGCACCCTAAACAGGGCGTTAAAGCTATGTCTAAAGATTCATACAAGGAAAAGCTTGACAGCGTAGTTGCATATACAATGTCAGGAAAACCATCGACGAAGCAGGTTATGGAATATAATGAAAATGGGTTTCCGACATGGTGTTATAATTATGTACCTGACAGTAATGGTAGCGGATGGACTCGCGTAGGACATTATTGTTATGAATATGATGATTATGGAAGAACTACTTCTCGTGAGTCAATAGATAATAGTGATACTTCGTCAAGTGTTCGCTTTGAATATATTTACACAGACGATACCCCGTATTACAGTTCTATGATTTATTATGTTTACAGTGATGGCGGATGGGTGCCATACCAGATGTGTGATTATAAGTTTGATGAAAATGGCAATACTACGGAGGAACTTTACAGCCAGTTTGATGCCAAGACGCAGTCTTGGGTGCCTTCTTTAAAAATATGCAGTACTTACGATGACCTACATCGTATGACCAGTTATTTTGAGTATGGTTGGGATACAAGTAAACAAGCATGGTATGGATATACAGGTAACTATGAAGCGCAGACGTTTGAATACGCTTCAAATGGGGAAGACGCAAAGATTTCTAACTATATTTGGGAAAATGATGATTGGCTGGAATACAGACGACAAATTTGGACTCGTAATGAGGATAATTTAGTAACTAGATTTGATAGCCAATATTGGAATCGTAACTCTAAAAGTTGGGATGGAAATGATCGTTATGGGGCGAACGGTTCTATAAAATATAACAGCTATTGCGAATATACTTATGATGCAAAAGGCCGTGAATTATCGACAAAAAATTATGAATATAATGCTTCAGGTGAACCTATAAATAATTACAATACTATAACAGAGTATAATGATTTGGAAGGTGAAATAACAGAATCTACGACAAAGATTTATAGTAAGTGGACAAGTTCTGGTAAGCCTGAACTATATAAAGAGTATTATCAGAAAAATAATAAATACGGAGCTGAGTTGCATTATAAACAATGGAATTATACAGCTGGATTCCGTAAATGTATCGAAGAAGATATCCGTGATATTGATGCAAACAATAATTATCTGGCAGGTTATTTTTATGGATTTACAAACGATGAGGAAAATCGTAGATATGCTAGAGTTGCTGATTTGCTTGATTTTCCTAATGGTTGGGATGGCTCTACAGATCTTTATACGCCAACTTCATTGCATAAGATGATAGGAGTAGGATATGATAACGATGATCAGTGGATTGAAAAAGAAAGATATGATTATCATTGGGATAATGGTGATGTTCTCGTTGCTGTTGAAGTGTATGACAGGATGAGTGGTGTGGACAAAAAATCAACTGCAAGTTGGACAAATTATGATTTTAAAGCTGATGTTTCTGACATCTATCGTTGGCCGTTAAGTAATAAAACGGAAGAATATGATAAATATAAAGTATTGTCAGATGGAAGCTATATTGATTCTAATGGTGATGGAGAATGGAATCTTGATCTTACGACTGAAACTACATATTATTATTCAGAATTTGTCCCAACGTCTATTAATATAGACGCATCCGCTGGTGATGTTTCTGAAATTGCGCGCTATGATTTATTGGGTAGACATGCATTGAAAAATACTAGGGGGATTATGTTAGTGAAATATTCTGATGGTACTGTAAAAAAAATTCTTGTGAAGTAATTTATTATATGTGAAATTAATTTAGCACTTGTTTCTGTTTCAGAACAGAAACAAGTGCTAAATTGTGGATGGCTATCTAATTTTATTAAATTTAAGTGAGATAGACCATATATAGGACGGATATGGTTCAAAATTTTGTGTAAATGAGAATATGATTCAGTTATAAATTTTTCTTATAGTAATATTGATGTGAAATGGTTTTGGTATCTATTTTTGTTTCATCAAAGATGGTCTTTTGTGGACAGAAAGGTATACTTTTGTAAGATACTTTCAGGTTCGGTGAGATATTTAGTCTTGCATGTTGTGTTATGTTTCACATTTTATTTAACGTAGCTGGCTTTTTGTGTTTTAGGCTATTGGCGGTATTTAGCTTATTTGACATCGTTACAATATTTAACCTAATCGTTTTGCATATAGTTTTATTTATTAATGCTTTCAGCCGTCTTTTCGTCAGTACCCTCTTGCCATATTTCGCTATGCCTGCGAAAAATAAAACTAAAATTCACTCAATATAAAGCAAAATCTCGGCTGAATATTAATGTCCGATTTTTGTAAAATCCGGTGAAAGGCATTAATGATGTTTGCCTTTCACCGGATTTCGTTATGTTGCGAAATGCTTTATTCTGGTTGTCTTTTCAGAACTTAACCACGCGGCTGCCGTCTTCCTGTTCCTCGATAGTTACCTTTGTGGCGTTTTCGGGCAGCAGGTCTTCTATCAGTTCGGGCCATTCTATGAAGCAGATGCTGTTGTTGTAGAAGTATTCTTCATATCCCATGTCATACACCTCTTCAATTTTCTTTATTCGGTAGAAGTCGAAGTGATAGATTGTGTCGCCGGTTGTCTCTGACGTGTATTCGTTGACGATGGCGAAGGTGGGCGACGTTATGACGTCTTCAACCCCCATACACTCGCATACGGCCTTGATGAATGTTGTCTTGCCGGCGCCCATTTTGCCGTAGAAGGCAAAAACGTTGCTGCGTCCCATGTTGTCGACAAACTGTTTTGCCGCATGCTTGATGTTTTCAATGTTTTCAATTCTTATCTCCATATTGTTGGTGTTTTTACGTTTCGTTATATTGTCTTTTCACCTTGTTCCCTTGCTTGTTTTCCTGCCCGGCTGCCTGGTTTATCGCTTGCGCGCCTTCAGGGTTATCAGCGGCACAATCATTTCTTCGAGGGAGATGCCTCCATGCTGGAACGTGTCTTTATAGTAAGACACGTAGTAGTTGTAGTTGTTGGGGTAGGCAAAGAACGAGTTGCCTGTGGCAAACACGTATGATGTGCTAAGGTTGGGGGCGGGCAGCTGTGCCTTGTGCGGCTCCTTTATCACGAACACTTCCTTGGCGTTGTAGTTGAGATTCTTGCCCAACTTGTATCTCAGGTTGGTGTTTGTGTTGCGGTCGCCTATGATTTTCACCGGCTTAGATGCCCTTATGCTGCCGTGGTCGGTGGTTATCACGACGGTGTAGTTGCTCTGCGACAGCAACTTGAACAGGTCTGACAATACCGAATGGCGAAACCAGCTTAGCGTTATGCTGCGGTAGGCCGACTCGTCGTTGGCAAGCTCGCGCACCATCTTCGACTCTGTGCGGGCGTGGCTCAGCATGTCGATGAAGTTGATTACCACCACGTTGAGGTCGTTTGCCTCAAGTTGGTTGAACTTCTGTAGAAACTTGTCGGCGCCTGCCGAGTCGTTAATCTTATGGTAAGAGAACGTGTCGCGGCGGCGGAATCTTTCTATCTGTGTTCTTATCAGCGGCTCTTCGTTGAGGTTCTTGCCTTCTTCCTCGTCTTCGTCAACCCACAGCTCGGGAAACATCTGCGCTATCTGCACGGGCATCAGTCCGCTGAATATCGCGTTGCGGGCATATTGTGTCGCGGTTGGCAGAATGCTCATGTAGGTCTGTTCGTCGATGTCGAACATGTCGCCTATCTCCTGCGAGAGCATGCGCCACTGGTCGAGGCGGAAGTTGTCGATGACAATCATGAACACCTTTTCGCCGTTGTCGAGCATGGGGAATATCTTTTTCTTGAATATGTCCATGCTCATCAGCGGTCTGTCTTCGTTGTCGGCCTGAGTGTTCTTTGGCGCCTGTCTCATCTGGCTGAGCCTTAGCGTGCCGCGGCTTGCTGAAGATGCGCCTGCCTGTTGTGGCGCCACCCAGTTCATATAGTTGGCTTTTATATATTTTGCGAAGCCGTTGTTGGCCTCTTCTTTCTGCATGTTGAGCATTTCGGTCATGCTGCTGTCGGTGCTGCTGAGCTCCAGTTCCCAATGGACAAGGCGCTTATAGACGTTCATCCAGTCGTTGTATGTCTTGCAGTCGCTTATCTGCAGGGCTATGTCCTGGAAGCTTTGCTGATAGCCGCTCTGCGTTATTTCGGTTACAATCTCCTTGCGGTGAATGTTCTTTTTGAGCGTAAGGAGTATCTGGCTCGGGTTGACCGGCTTTATCAGATAGTCGGCAATCTTTGAGCCTATAGCCTGGTCCATGATGTTTTCCTCCTCGCTCTTGGTTACCATAACCACCGGCGTGGCGGGCGATATTTCTTTGATGCTCTGCAGGGTCTCCAGTCCGCTCAGGCCGGGCATCATCTCGTCGAGCAGAATAAGGTCGAAAGTCTTCTGCCGGCACTGGTCTATGGCGTCGGTGCCGTTGGTGACTGTAACCACTTCGTAACCTTTCTTCTCGAGAAAAATGATATGCGCGCGTAGCAGTTCTATCTCGTCGTCAACCCAAAGTAATAATCCGTTGCTCATGTTACTCCTTTCTTTTTGTTATGCTGCCCTTGTCAGGCAGACGGTCGCAGTGTCCTTTTCATGACAGATGTTGCAGCAGTGTTGCGGCAGTTCGGGCATTGCATCAGAAACCGTCGAGGTCGTAATATTCGTCCTCAAGGTCGTATCCGTTTTGCTTGTTGTTGCTGTCGTTGCCGTTATTGTTGTTAGTGCTGCTGTTAGCATTGCTGTTTCCGGTGCCGGTGTAGTCGCCAAAGTCGAATATCAGCTCGTCGGTATCGTTGGCTGCCGGCTCCTCTTTCTGCGGAACGGCAGGCACAGGCTGCTTAGTCTGTTGCGGCTGTTCGGGCTGCTTTTGCGGCTCGACGTCGTCTGTCATAACGTCTGTCTGTGCGTTGCCTTGCTGTGTCTGGCTTCCGGCAGCGTTGCCGTTGGAATTCGTGTCGTAGACATCTGTGCTTATTTCAAATCCCTGTGAGTCTTGCGTAGCTGGCTGATCAGTCTGCGGCTCAGGCTCAATCATGAAGCTGTTGTTGTCGGTCTGAGTAGTGCCCTGCTGCGCATTGCCGTTGTTTGTGGCATTGTTCTGCTGCATGTCTGGTATCACTATGCCGTCGTCGTCAGCGTTGCCGCCGGCTTTTTCTTCCTCAACAGGTATAGCTATCGTGTTGTCGTCCTGAGTGCCTGTTGCAGGCGTGTTCTCAGGTTCAACGGGGATGGATATTCCGCTGTCGGCCTCTCCTGTTGCAGGCTGATCATCGTTGATATATAGACCTTCTTCTATTACGCCGCCGTTATACAGTCCGTCGGTCTCGCCGCCTTCGCCGTTGTCCGGCTTTTCAAACTCTATGGTAGAAGGCTCCGTGAGCAGTATGACGGTGCTTATGCGCAGCGGAACGAAGTGCTGCTCGTAGAACTTGTCGTAATCGTTGTAGCTGTATTGCGTTCCGAGCAGTTCGATGTTGCTGTCGCTGATGATTATGGCGCGCCCTTTCTGTGCAAGCTTCATCACCTGCTGGTTCTTGTAGAGCTGGCGTGCATACTGCAGAGCCTCGTCGTAGTTTCTGAATCCGCTCACCATCATGCGGTGCATGCCGTTGAGTTCGTCGATGACGATATCGAAGTTGCGCACGATGAAGTTAGAGAAGTTGAAGCGCGCAAGCTCGAAGAGCAGCTTGTTCTCGTTGAGCGAGTCGGGTGAATAGACCATCATGAACGTGAAGTCGGTGTTGCGTTCGGCTATAAACTTACGCGCGGCGATGGAGTCGCTGTCGCTCAGCACCACCGAGCGGTGCTCCCACACGTCGCCGATGTCGAACTTTCCGCCACGCAGCTGTCGTCCGGCCTTCACTCCGTTGATAATCATTCCGGCCATGGGGCTTACGTCGCTCTGCGGATATTTGCTAACCACCTCCTGCATGTCTGTGAGGCAGCCGTTGCTGTCGCCGCTGTTGAGCTTGCTCAGTCCGCCGATGAATATAAACTTATCGCGGTTGGCTCCAAGCGGGAATCGCTTTGCCGACAGCGACGTGTTGGCGCTCACCTCCTCGTATTTGCCTGCCTTGAAGGCGTTGTATGTGGCAGCATAGAGCGAGTCTTCTATATGTTCGCCGAACTTGGCGTTCTCTTCAAAATAGGGGTCAGACAGCAGAATGGTCCACTGGCTCTTGGGGTAGCTCCGCTTCAGCTTGTCGAGGAATATGTTTGCCTGCGTCTTGTCCTGCCGTCGCGAGTAGAGCAGGTAGAGGTGATAGAAAGCCTCGTCCATGTTCTCAAAGTCGGGATAACTGTCGGTAAGGCGCCGCAGGGTCTTTTCGCTCAGCGTCAGATTGTCGAGCTTGTCCTTGAATATTATGCCGGCATGGAATAGTCCGTCTTCAATGATCTTGTTGCTTTCGGCCACCTGCTCCTCCGTGAACGGTATCTGCTTGAGATAATATTCACGCTTGTGCGGGTTGTTCTGCGCGCTGTCCATCACGTTTTCGAGCGAGTCGGCAGCAGCCTCTGCCGCCGCGATGGAGTCTCTCATCTCGTCGGTCATTTCGGCAGGATTGTTGTCGAGCGACACGACTGTCTTGTTGACACGCTGCCAGTCGTCCACATTCTCACGTCGTCCCCACATCTTCTGGAACGTGGCCTTACCCTGGCTGACGGCCGTCGGGTTGTAGAAGTACCATTTGCCCGACTTGTCAGTGGCGTTGTTGGTCATGTTGTTGGTGTTGTTCATGTTGCCCATTCCGCCCTGTTGCGCCATCTGCTGCTGTGCGTCAAGCTCAGCCTGTGCGTCGCGTTCTTCCTTCTCTTTCTTCTTCAGAGCCTCTATCACGCGGTCGATGGCCTCGTTTCTTTCTTTCTCAGGCATCTTTGCCAGAGCCTGGAGCGAGTCTTGCAGGTGTACGGCATCGGTGTATGGCACTAGTTCGTCCAGCACCTTAGAGCGTTCCGACAGCTGTTCGTAGTCGTCGCGCTCCTTGTCGAGCAGTCCTATTGCCTCGCCATAGCATCTGCCTGCGTTGCTGTAGTCCTCCTTGTCCCAGTAAATGTCGCCGAGAGTAAGCAGCAGCACGCCTTTCTCAATGCCGTTGCGTGTCGACTTGGTGTTGCCCTTCTCGTAGGCGGCAATGGCGTTGGCGGTGTCTTTCTGCAGCATGTATATGTTGCCGATGGCATAATAAACCTGATCGAGATAGTCTTTGTTGTTGTCTGATGCCGCCATGCGCTTCAGGCGCCGTATCATCTTTTTCGACTGTGTGCCGGCCATAACCTCGCTCATTGCGATGCGGGCGTTGAACTCAAGCTCGTAAGGCGGGTTGAGCCTTATCACGCGCTTAAAAGCCTTGTAGGCGTTTTCCTTGTGTCCGAGTTCAGCCTCGAGCTGTCCCATCAGATACCACTGACGGGCGCGCTGCTTGCGCCTCATCTCGTGCTTTATCACCTTGCGCAGGTAGGGTATTGCCTCGGCATACCGTCCGGTGTGTATATAATAGTCGGCATAGGTGTAGTCCCATTCCTTCACGGCGCGCCAGTGGAGCGAGTCGCGCTTGATTTTTGTTATCACGTCTTCGGCATCATAAATCCAGCCTTCCTCGATATAGCATTTTGCGAGCCATGCCCTTGCTCGGCCGTAGATGGCGGGCTGGGTGGAGTAGAGGCGGCTCATGTAGGCAAATGTAGACGCAGCCTCGTCGAACGAGCCTTTCATAAACTGAGAGCGTCCCATCAGCATCCACGCCTTCCACAAGAAGGGGTTATACTCCTTGCGGTTAAGCCACTCGATGTCTTTCTCCGTCTTCTTGCGGCTTTTGGTCCATTGAGGCCTTTTCTTTATGCTGTGCAGCTTTATTGCCTTCTGGCTTTTCTCTATAGCACGGTCGAAGTTGCTCTTGCCCAGCTCGCGGCTGTCCTTGTTGCCGACGGTGTAGAGCGGTATCATCTCGGTGAAGTTGTCCTTGTTGCCGTTCTCTTTCTCGAGCGAGCCGTCGATATATGCCAGCGTGCCGTTGTAGTAGGTGTTGTAGCGCGCGTTGAACGAATGCCACCAGCGGCTCTGCGCAGTGTTCTTCTCCGTAGAGCATCCGGCCGTAATGAGCAGTGCTATCAAGGCGGCTAAGGGGATTATATGTCTTGTCTTAATTGTCTTCATAACGTGGCGGCACAAGTGAGCATGCCATGTTTATATAACTTATCGGGAGCGATTTTATTGTCTGCCGCGGCAAAAGAGTCAGCCCTCCATCAGCATTATTGCCTCATCTTTTATCTGGTCGGGCATGCTGATGCCTCTCAGGGTGAGACTTGCCGTCCAGTCTTTTACCTCGGAAGGGCGCATGGTGTAGAGCACTTCGGCAAACTGTGCCGCCTCTTCGTCGGTGTAGGAGTCTGACTTCCTGCCCTTGTAGGCGTCAAGCTCTTCGTCGTCGAAATATTCTATTTCCTTCACGGCCTGCTCCATCACGCAGTCGTGCATGCACGACGCACCTGCCTGTGAGCACGCTGACTCGTTTGCGCATGCAGTGCCGCCTTCAGGCTGTTCGGCTCTTGGCAGACGGCGGCGCACAGCCTTGAGCAGGATGAAGAGCAGCGCCATGGCTGCCAGGCAGATAACGAGCAGGCCCATATTAGGCTCCGGCCTCCTCGCCGATGGCGAATCCGGCCTTTGTAAGGTCGAGCCAGAAGTTAGGGTAAGACTTGCTGACCACCTGCGGGTCGTTTATTCTAAGTCCGGGGATTTTTATTGCGGTAGGCGCAAATGCCATTGCCATGCGGTGGTCTTCGTATGTATTGATGGCTGCGCCGGGTTCGGGCTCGCATCGCGTGCCGTCCCATCTCAGCTCGCCAGGACAGGTCTCCTCGATGACATATCCCAGCTTGCGCATCTCTGTCTTCAGCGCCTCTATGCGGTCGGTCTCCTTTATGCGGAGCGACGAAAGCCCCGTGAAGCAGAACGGTCTGTTCATCATGCAGCAGCACACAACGAACGTCTGCACCATGTCGGGCTGGTTGATGAAGTCGTAGTCGAGCCTGTCTGAAGCCATGCTTATGCGTTTCAGCGTAACCGTGGTGGGCACTCCGGGCTCGCGTGTCTCAAAAATAGTCTTTATGCCGAGCATGCTGAAGAGATATTTTACGGCAGAGTCGCCTTGGCGCGAGCCGTCTGTAAGTCCGGTGAGCTTAATCTCTGACTCCTCGTTGCCGTTGATGGCGAGCATCTCATACCAGTAAGACGCTGCGCTCCAGTCGTTTTCTATGAAGTAGGGGCGTGGGCTGTAGGGCTTCGGCTCCACCTTTATCGTGTCGCTGCCCAGCCATTCTGCCTCTGCGCCGAAGTCGATCATGGTGCACAGTGTCAGGTCTATGTACGGACGGGAGATAATGTCGCCGGTAAGTTTCAGCTCAAGTCCTTTCTCCATTACCGGTGCAACCATCAGCAGCGCCGATATATATTGAGAGCTTACGTCGCCCGGAATTTCTATGCTTCCGCCCTCAAGCTTTTTGCCATTGATGCGCAGCGGAGGATATCCCTCGTTGCCTTCGTAGCTGATGTCTGCACCGAGATATCTCAGCGCCTCCACCAGCACCTTTATCGGCCGCTGCTTCATGCGCTCCGTGCCGGTCAGCAGGTGTGTGCCCGGTGTTACGGCCAGATATGCCGTCATGAAGCGCATGGCTGTTCCGGCAGCCTTTATGTCTATGGTGTCGGGCATGTCGCGCAGTGCGTCTAATATAACTTCGGTGTCGTCACAGTCCGACAGGTTGTCGGGCATTATGCCGTTCCCGGCCAGCGCGTTTATTATGAGTGCGCGGTTGCTTATGCTTTTCGAGGCCGGCAGGTCTATTGTGGCGTTGATTGTTTCAGGTGCGTTAAGAATATATTGCATTGTCAGAAAAATCTGTAATTTGTTATTTTCTTGTTGCGTCATGGCAGAATTGGCATAGCCATGTCCGCCCTTGCGTCCACACGGACGTAAGGATATCAATGCAAAGGTAATGTATGTTGCACACAATACAAAATAAAAAGGAATAAAAAATCTTATTTTATATGCCGTTTCGCAGCAGTATTTGTGCCGTTTATGTTAAGGATTATTCAAAGTTGAATTTGTGTTAAATGTCGGACTTTATTGTTAAATCTTTACTTCGTGAAATGCCGGTTTTTCATTTCTGATTGCCATTTGACCGGATTTTATGTAAAAAGTACGTGTTTTATGCAAATGTCTGTAAATCAGATGTTTATATCTTTTGTACGGCTGCTGACTGTCTGAACCATTGCGTTTTGTGGCCTTTCGTTGTGCAAAAGGCCATGTTTTGCAGGCTGAAAGACCGTGTTTTATACTGCAAAAGGGCGTGTTCTGCTGTGCGGATGGTTGAGTTATGGCATGAAAATCAATGGAAAACGGCTGGTTGTTGCGGCGGTATGGCATGCATTCTTGCTGTTTTATGCCGTTTCGTGGCGTGTTTTCGGTTATATCTTTTGTAGAATGTCTGTTGAAGGTGTGTTAATGCAAGAGACTCAACCGTTAAACTTTGTTTCTTCTGAAGGCTTTCCGTCTCTGTTTTGGCATATTGTTTTGTGGCTGATGCCTGACAGTGTCTGTTGCTTGAAAGCACCGCCTTTTATCATTGGCTGAGATTATTTCATGATGTTGCTTGTTAGTGTATGCTGTCAGTGCTTTCAGCTGTCCGATAACGCCTTCGGGCGCTCCAAAATGTGTGTATTTAATAAATATTTGCGTTGAAGGTGCAAAAAAACGCCTAAAAGTTTGCAGATGTCATAATAAGTGTGTACTTTTGCACCCGCAAATAAGGACGGGATGTAGCGCAGTTGGTTAGCGCACGCGTCTGGGGGGCGTGAGGTCGCTGGTTCGAGTCCAGTCATCCCGACATAAATTGGGCTAATATGTTGTCAAGGCAGCATGTTAGCCCAAATTTGTTTTATGCGGCAATGCATGGCCGGAGCGGCATGCGGGCATGTGCCTTTGCCGTCCGGTATATTGGAAGAAACGCAAAAGAGCGACATGCCGATAAGGCTGTCGCTCTTTTGAAACTTATTTATGACTCCGCGTTATTTCACCGAATTAATCCATGTCGCAATGTCATTGAGCACCTCGGGCGATATGGTTTCTTCTATGTTTGCATATTCGTTCACGCTTCCCGTCGTGCAGTGCTGAAACAGATGATTGAGTCCGTTGTATGTCTTCACCATGTTCTTCTTGTTCTTCGGCAGCAGTTTCTCTATGCTCCCGATGTTTGTCGAGGCAATAACCTGTGTGTCGCTGTTGCCGTTGATGGCCATCACGGGGCATTTCGCCTTGGCTATCGACGGGCGAGGGTCGAAGGCTATGAAGTAGTTAAGCCACGGATTGTTCATCTCTATAATCTTTGCCATGTTGTCTTTTGCAGGTTCGGGCATACTTATTCCTGCCTTGCCGACAATCTCGTCCACCGTAGCTTTGGCGTCGCCGGTTGTCTTTTTGCTGATGATGAAGTCGTATACGCCTCTCAGTGCCTTTGCGTAGTCGCTGCACATTTTGTCGGTATATCCGCTCATCTTCAGCAGCACGAGGTTCTGTTCCATCAGTATGCTGTCGCCCCTTACGCCCGTTCCGGCCATGCTCACTATGAAGTCGGCCTTGCCTTCGGCGGCTGCCATGAAGGCTATGCAGCCTCCTTCGCTGTGGCCGAGCACTCCCGTCTTGCCGAAATTCTTTGTTCCGCGTACATATTCGATGGCTGCCAGTGCGTCTTTCATGAAGTTTTCGGTTGTTGCGTTAGCCGCGTCGCCCTTCGACTTGCCCATGCCGCGGTCGTCATATCGCAGCGATGCTATGCCGTTGCGTGCCAGAAAGTCGGCTATGACGAGGAATGGCTTGTGCTCAAATATTTCCTCATTGCGGTCTTGCAGTCCGCTTCCGGTAACCATTACCACAACAGGCACCGTGCCCTTCTTCATCTTCTCGTATCCCGTGGGGTAGGTCAGCGTGCCGCTGAGCGTGGCGTTGTCTTCCGTGTTGCTGAATGTCACTTCCTCAGTCTTATACGGATAAGGCTCCTTTGGCGTCTGCGGCCTGTTGCGCTCCACCTTTCCTTGCTTCATTTCCAGCGGAAACGACATGCCGCTCTGGCTGAACGTGCCTTTCAGCATGCCGTCTTTCTCTTCGCCTTCAAAGGCGGCCATTATTGCCGGTATGCTTATTTTCACCTTTGCTCCTTCGCTTACGGCTATTTCGGCCGGTATGCCTTTCACGTTCTGGTCAGGACTGTCCATCGTGCACGACAGCTTGTTGTCCTTGTCTTTTGCTATGTTGAACACGATGTTCAGCGTGGCCTGTCCCACGTTCAGCTTGCCGGTCCAGCTGCCGTCAAGTTTCTGTGCTGCGGCGCTCAGCGTTGCCAGCAGCGCGACGATAAGGGTAAATATGGTCTTCATCATTTCTGTAATTTGTTGATTATAATATTTTTCATTATGTGTTTTTCCGTCCGTTCACGGTGCATGGGTGCCTTCGTTGTGCAATGTCAGGTGTAATTGACTCCACAAAGTTAGCAAATTTTTGGTTAAAGTCAAAGTTTAGAAATCTAAAATGCGTGCAGATAAAATAAAAATCCACGGCATTTTTTATCTCTGCCGTGGATTCTCTTAAATAGAAATTGAACCAAGTATTATGTCTTTTTGCTTTTTTATCGTGTTACGATAGCCTGGAGTATGGCCTTTCTCATTTGCTCCTCGTTGTTCGGGCTGTCGCAAATGGTGTAAGTCAGTTTGTCGTCTACGTAAACTCCCATCAGATAAAGGTCGATCATGTGCAGTTCTGATGCCTGGCTGTACTGATATCCTCCGAATGACGGACCGTAGAATTTGAGTGTTACCTTGTGAGTCTCACCGTTGTACTGGAGTGCCGGATATGTTATGTCATACGGATAAGTGAGATAATAAGCCACGTTGCCGCTTACGTTAGACAGGATGAACTTAGCCTTGAGAGACTGCATGTTAGCGTTTTCAATGGCCTGCTTCAGGGCGTCGTTTTCCTTAATCTCCTTAGCAAGTATTCTTCCGGGGATGCCGTTGATAACCAGAGTAGAGTCGCCTTTGTAGAAACTTGCGGTGATGCCGGTTATAGAGTCAACCTTGTTTTCGTTGTTCTTGTCTGTTATAGTATCGTTGAAGAAGTAGATTTTGTTCTGAGTCTGCCATGTCGAGCCGCCGTAATAGTTGCCGCTCATCTGTTGCAGCCATGTCTTGTATGTCTCAGGATCGATGCCTCCGTCGTCGTCAGTGCCAAGACATGATGTAAGTGAAACTGCCATTGTGCAGCACATAAGTAATGCGAACAATCTTGATAAATTTTTCATTTCAGTTAATTTTTGTTTTTTAATATTTATGATTCTTTACTTCATAAATAACACAGCGATGCAAACCTTGCATCGCCTGTTGTTAAAAAAGTTTAAGATAATGCTCTCTGCGATTATTTCTTGGCTATTTATATATGTTTTCCCTCGCTATGCAGGAGATTCATAAATTCCTCTCTTGTCTTGGCCTGGTTGAATGCGCCTGAGAAGTCGCTTGTGGTTGTTATGGCGTTCTGCTTCTCTACGCCTCTCATCTGCATGCACATGTGCTTAGCCTCTACAACCACCATCACGCCCAGCGGCTTCAGCGTTTCCTGTATGCAGTCTTTTATCTGCAGCGTCATTCTCTCCTGCACCTGCAGCCTGTGGCTGAATATGTCTACCACACGGGCTATCTTGCTCAGGCCGGTGATGTATCCGTTGGGGATGTATGCCACGTGCACTTTGCCGTAGAACGGCAGCATGTGGTGCTCACAGAGCGAGAAGAAGTCGATGTCTTTCACGATAACCATCTGGTTGTATTTCTCTTCAAACAGGGCGTCGAGCAGCACCTTGTGGGCGTCTTGCGTATAGCCTCTGGTGAGTATCTGCATGGCCTTTGCCACGCGCATGGGTGTTTTCAGCAGACCTTCGCGCGAAGGATCTTCGCCAAGAAGCTCTAGAATACTTTTGTAATGTGATGCCAGGTCGTCGAGACCTTCACGGAATTCTGTTTCAGGATTCATTATCTTATATGTGTTTTTTATAATAAATGGTTTGCCGGCATAATCTGTTTTCATGCCGTGCTGATTATGTTGCCTTTCAGTTATGCCGCATATCTGATGTCGGCGTGGCCCGGTGTCAATATCCTACAGTGATTTTTCCTTTCACTATGCATGCCTGTCTGTAGCCCATGCTCTTTATCTCTTTCAGCACGCTGTTTGCCTCGTCGTAGGTTCTGAAGTTGCCTACGCGGCATATCCATCGCGGAGAATAGAAGTGGACGTAAACCGGAAGGTCCGGAAATCTCATCTTTATTGCACTTCCGATGCTCTCAGCCTTTTGGCGGTCGGCCCTTGAGTTGCCTCCCGAATAAGCCTGAACGCGGTAGCCTGTGATTCTTCTGCTGTTGCGCATCACTTTCTTGGCCGTGTTCACTGCAGGTGCGTCTGTCGACGGGCTTGTGCTTCCTGATGCATAGTGCTGTTCCTTTAGTGGTTCTTCAACGGTATCTCTTTTTTCCTGAGCCTTATGTTGCGATTGTTTGTGCTCTGTAGCGGCTGTCGCGTTGTTGCTTTTTTCGTTGGTGGCCGTTGTCGGAGCCGACTTAATCAGCTTGGCGTTGTTTACCAATTCGTCGATGTCTTTGCTCTGACTCACGGTCACGGTTCCCTGTCCGGCCTTGTCTGTTCTTAGGTCATTGAGGAATGATTGCGCCTCAGTGTTGAGGCTGAAGCCCAATGTCAGTGATAATAAAACGGCGAATTGTTTCATTCTTTTTTCGGATTATGAGTTTTATAAGGTTAAATAAGTAAACGGGATTTGGCCGCGGCAGGTCGTTAATGCCTTGCCCTTGGCCATCCCGTTTAATGTTTCAGATTATTTCCATGCGTCGATGATACCCATGAAGTCAGCAGCCTTCAGTGAGGCGCCGCCGATGAGTCCGCCGTCGATGTCAGGTTTAGCGAACAGCTCAGGAGCGTTGCTTGCCTTGCAGCTTCCGCCGTAGAGGATAGATGTTTCTTCAGCAACTTCGTTACCATACTTCTCTGCTACGATGCTGCGGATGTAAGCGTGGATCTCTTCAGCCTGCTCAGCTGTGGCTGTCTTGCCTGTGCCGATAGCCCAGATAGGCTCGTATGCTATAACGATGTTCTTGAACTCTTCAGCTGTGAGGTTGAATACGCTGCCTTCGAGCTCAGCCTTAACAACTTCGTTCTGCTTGCCTGCTTCTCTCTCCTCGAGGCTCTCGCCGATGCAGAAGATTACTTTCAGGCCGTTCTTCAGTGCGAGCAGCACCTTCTCTTTCAGTATTTCAGGAGTTTCTCCGTAGTATCCGCGGCGCTCTGAGTGGCCGAGAATAACATACTGAGCACCGGTGCTCTTTACCATTTCAGCAGAAACTTCGCCTGTGTAAGCGCCCTTCTCTTTGTCTGCGCAGTTTTCAGCGCCGAGAGCTATCACGTCCTGATTGAGGAACTGTGCTATGCTTGCCAGGTGGATGAACGGTGTGCAGATGATTACGCCGCAGTTTGGCTTGTTGCTGTTAAGAGTCTCGTTAAGTTCTTTTGCCAGGGCGATACCGTCCTGCAAGTTCATGTTCATTTTCCAGTTACCTGCTACAATTTTCTTTCTCATTTTTCTTTCTTTTAAAAAGTTGATATATTCTGTTTGAATGTTCTTTCTCTTTTAGCCACTGTGTGAACTTCCATGTGCGGTCGGCAAAGGTAAGCAACAGCAGCGGAAGTATGTACCACAGCAATATTTTTGATATCTTGCCCGTCACGGAGTCTTCGGGCAGGTGTCCGTATTCTGTCGTCTCCAGCTTGCCCGTCTGATAGCTTAGCTGCGGCAGGTCGTTGTGGCTCCATTTGCCTATCACCACTCCGTCTTTCAGCAGCAGCAGTCCGGGGTTGCTTCTTATCACGGTCTTCAGTGTGGTCTCGTCGGTGAGATAGAACGGATATTCGGCTCCCGTGATGTCGCGCCAGTGCTGTATGCCCTCGTCGGTGCTTGCCGTCAGTCCGTAGAACGGATAGCCGTGGCTCTGGCAGTATTCGTATATCTGGTCGATCTCGCCGAAGTTGGAGTCGTCGGCATATTCGAGATGTGGCGATATCAGCAGGAATGTGTAGCCGCGGCGGCTGAGCACGCTGTCGGTAAGGTCTTCGCTTCCGTCGGTGGTCTGTATGAAGAAGTCGTGTATCGGCGGCACATATCCCTCGGATATCTGTACGGTCTTGCTGTCGATGAATGTCCATGTAGAGTCGGGATAGTTCTCGAGCGTAAACTCCTTGCGCTGTCCGTTCTTCTCAAGTATGAACGTTGTCTCAAACTCCGGACCCTTTGCCCCCTCGGGTATCTCCATGCCCTTCTTTATGTCGGCGCCTATGTGATAGGGGCGGAAGTCGAACTGCGGCAGGGTGTAGAGGCTCCTGGTGCTCGAGAACAGGATGAAGATAATGGTGTAGGTTATCACTATCCACTGGTTGGTGCGGCTGATGAAGCGGGGCATCATCAGCGGCTTTACGCACAGCACGATGGCTGCCGCCAGCAGAACAACGTTCTTATAGAAAGTCTCCCAGTTGGTAAGGATGACGGCGTCGCCGAAACATCCGCAGTCTTTTATCGGGTTGGCAACGGCGAGCCACAGCGTCAGCGGAGTCATTATGGCCATGAACAGCAGCACGAGCCTCGACATGAGGCGGCGGTGTATGGCAAAAAGAATGAACACGCCGAGGCAGAACTCAAGTCCGCCAAGCAGCACCGATGCGCCAAGCGTGAGATAGTCGGGCACATACTGGCTCAGCTGCACCACGTTGAGATAGTCCTGCAGCTTGTATTGTGTGCCTAATGGGTCTATAGCCTTGACATATCCCGAAAAGATAAACGTCAGCGATATTACAAGGCGGCAGACGTTGACCAATATTCCCGTTATGGCTTTTCTTGCGTGCATCGTCAATGTTTAAGAAAGTTTTATCAGCCCGAACACGGCATAGTTGATTATGTCCATGTAGTTGGCGTCTATTCCTTCAGACACCAGGGTGGCCCCGTGTATGTCTTCTATTTCCTTTACGCGTTGTATCTTTGTGAGTATGAAGTCGGTATAGCTGCTCACTCTCATAGAGCGCCACGCCTCGTCGTAGTCGTGATTTTTCCTTATCATCAGCTGCAGTGCCTCGTCGGCCTTCTTGTCGTATATGGACAGTGCTTCGTCGGCAGATATGTCGGGCGTGTCGGCAAAGCCCATCTCGAGCTGTATCAGACCAACTATACCATAGTTGATGAGCGCTATGAACTCAGGGCGTATGCCTTCGCCCACGAGCGACTCTTTCTTTATCTCCAGGCTGCGTATGCGCTTGGCCTTGATAAACAGCTGGTCGGTGAGCGACGAGGGGCGCAGTATGCGCCACGACGGGCCGTAGTCGTGAAGTTTCTTGGCAAACAGTGCGCGGCATTCTGCCATGGCGCTCCTGAATTGTTCTTCTGTTTTCTGATTGTCTTTTGACATATTTTCTGAATAATCGGGTGCAAAGTTACTAATTTTACACGATATACGGCCAATATAAAATATTAATTAATAAAAAAGGTGAGCCGGCGGCGTCATTCTTTCATTCTTTTGTTTATGTATTTTATCTTGGCGCATTCCACGTCGAACACCGTTTTCAGCGAGTCGCGCTTAACCCTTGTCAGCGTCAGGTTTCTCAGCTGTTCTGCCGTGGCCATGCCCTTGCTCTTCAGGTCTTCCACGGTTTTCTTCATCTGTTCATACTCGCTTTCTATCTTCTGCAGCGCCCTGTCCGTGTTCTCCACGTTCAGCTGTGCGCGCTTCAGCTCTATCTCCTGATACAGGCGCAGTGCGGCTTTGCGCTCGTCTATTGCCTCGGGGCATTTCTTGCGCAGCGAGTCGATCGTGGCGAGAGCCTCCTTATACTGTCCCTTGCCGAATTGCTCGCGTGCGTTGTCGAGCAGCCCTTCGGCCTCTTTCTTCATGTCGTTGCCTGTGCATCCTGCCATTGCCGTCATCATGGCTATGGCTGCGCAGAGCGTTGTTATCTTGTTTGTTTTCATTTTCTGTTTTGTATTATCGGGTGCAAATATAGTGCAAGTCGGGCGAAATGCAAAATAAATGCCTGTTAAACGGCTTATTATTTGATGTTTACGTGCTATGGCCGGGGCATAGTGCTGTATGATATATTTATTTTCTTGGGCTTATTGCCGGCCGTATGTTTTGTGGCGTTTGTGTATTGTCTTTTATAGCCGTAGACAATCATAAAAAGTTTTTTATAAAAACTCGTCACTCGTCACAATGCTGCTTAATTAGCTGACTGACAGGTGGTTAAAGTGTGACGAGTTGAAAATTCAACTCGTCACATGGGGCTTTTGGGCTGGATTTTTTAGGAGTTAAAGCAGATTCTTTTTGGGAGTTGGAGTAGTTAAAGGAGTTATCGCTCACAGGGGTGAGCCAGGAGTTAAAGTCATTAGTCTTGTTGATAGTAAACGTAGGGGCGTACCACAGGTGCGCCCGCAGCCCGATTACGTGTAAATTTTATAGCCGGCAATATCATCTTGATGAATAATGCGGATTTATTGCTGTCCCAAGGATTTACCGATGTTTTAATGTAACTATCTGTATAACAGATATTTATTCTTGATTATATGTCGCGGAGGATTTTTTCGATAATGCATAATTTGGACACACCTGGGGTGTGCCCCTACAGGGCTGTATATGATGAAAACATGCGTATTTACGTCAACCGACGGCAGTAATAAGATGAACCGAAGTCAATCTAAATCATGAATTTGGCTGTTTGAAGTCAACCAGAATCAGGAAACATCAACATTTTTTTGCTGCAGATGATGAATGTGATGAGTTGAAAATTCAACTCGTCACACCATAACACGTTGTTTGTCAGCAGGTTAAACACGAATGTGATGAGTGATGAGTTTTTTTAAAAAAAACTTTTTGCGTTGATGACAACAGACTGCGACTTTACAGCAACCATATCCTTTTTATAATATCAGATGACACATATTGTATTGTAAAAGCATACCTTTTACGTTGCGAAAGGCCACCTTTTGCGTCCTGATATGCCACCTTTCGTGTTGCAAAAAGGCATCTTTCGTGTTGCCGTATGTGGTCTTTTGCATGATGATATGCGTCTTTTTTGTCTGCCGGATGTCGTGCAGTGTATGCCCGGCAAGTCGTGTTGTTTGCTTTGGTCGGTATCTCCGGCCGTGATGTCAGGGCGGCGTCAGTAGGTCCATTTCAGTCCGGCCATCAGGCAGCCGGGCATTCTGTTGTATCTTTCTATTGCCGAATAATATGGAGTAACAAGCGTGTTTATCCAGCTGTTGCTGTCGAGGTTCAGCACATTCTCTGCGCTCAGCTTCAGCGTAAGGCGCCTGATTTTGTATTCGGCGCTGAGTCCGAGGTCGTAAATGTCATATCTGTATGTGTCTGTCTTGCTGTGGCTGTAGGCCATGCTTGCCGTAAACTTCAGGCGGCCTGTCTTTACATACAGCTTGCCTCCGGCATCAATTCCGCTTATGCCGGTCTTTGTGCGTGATGATGCAATGTCGCTGATGCGGCGTGAGTAGCCCAGCGATACTTCGCCGTTGAACATCGAGCGGAAGTTTGACGCCACCACGGCTTTGGCCTTCAGCGACTTCAGCGTTGAGGTGTTGTCCATGCCGTTGAGCACCGATGGCGACTCCACGTAGTTTGCCATCAGGTTGATCTTTATGCTGAGAGGTATTGCCGACAGCCTTTTCTCAAGGTTTGCCATTGCGTATATGTTGTCGGCATGACTGCCGTAGGCATATGCCACGGTGCTTGTTGTGCCCTCCTGACTCACCACGGGCGTCAGCGCATGGTCCTGCCGCTGCATGTTGGCATACACGGTGAGGTAGGTCTGGCTTGCGGTGTTGTAGTTGTTATAGTTGATCGACAGGCTTGTGCCGGTCTGAAACGGCGTGTCTATGGCCGATGTCGCCGTCATTTCGTTGTACGAGTCGATCAGCGTCAGCGCGGACATCTTGGCGGTTTCGGTGCGGTTTTTGGTTCTCGACAGACTGAGCGATAGGCTGTGTGCGTTGCTGAAGTCGTAGCTCAGACTAAGCGACGGGTACACCTTAACCCTGTTTTCGCTCTGTCGGCCGGTTATGCTGCTGCGCTCCACCGTCACCGATGCGCCGGCGTTTACCTTCAGCGCGCCCTTGGTGTTGCGTGCAAATATGTTGGCGGAATATTCGTCGGTCTGTATCTTGTCCTCGCCTCCGGCTGTCTGTTCCGATGTCAGCCTCAGTGTGTTCTGCTCATGCTGCTGCGACACCGATGCGTTGAGGCTGACACACTTCATCAGGTTGAGGCTGTAGCCCGCCTCAGAGCCTATGCTCAGCCGGCGTGTCGTGCGGTGCTGGCTTATGTAGAAGTTGTTGCCGCCGTTGTCTGCCGTGCCGTAGTCAACGGGCAGAAGCCGTCGGTTGGTTGTCAGCATGCTGCGGTCTTTGTCGTCGTTCCATGCAAAGTTGCCGTTGACAAACAGCAGTCCTTTGCCTGCCGACACGTTGAGCGAGACATTGCTCTCTATGTCGCGCCCGTTGTTTTTTGCCGTATTGTCATACTTGGTTCCGCCCGTTCCGCTGTTGGTGGCTGCTGTGCCGAGGCTGATGTCGGTTATGCCGGCCTTTATGTTCCAGCGCAGTTGCGCCTTGTCCGTGGGGCGCCAGTCGGCCGCCAGCTTCGCCGTCAGAAAGTTTCCGCGGTTGTCGGTCAGCGACGCGCTCCTCACCAGCGTGTCGGCAGACAGGTAAGTTTCGTCTCTTTCCGTCCGGCTGTGGGTGTCAGAGTGGTTGAAGAGCAGACTGCCGTTTATCTCTAACCGGTCTGACGCCTTGTATTTCGCGTTGAGCGTGGCCATGTTGTTCATGTCCTTGCACAGGTTGTCGGGCCTGTACAGCAGCGATGTCTCCGCGCCGGATATCTTTATGCTGGTCTGTCCCGATGCCGTTACGTTGCCGCCGCTCATCATGTGGCTCAGGTAGTCGTTGAGCGAGAATACGGGTGTGCCGGTGTTGTTGCCCGACAGAATGGCCGTCAGCGAGAGCCTGTTGCCTGCGCCGAGCGTAAACGACTTTGCGTTGTATTTGTCCTTGTATCCGCCGCTTGCGTCGGCATATCCCGACAGCCGGCCCAGGCCCTTGGTCTTGATGTTCAGCGCGGTGTTGTCCCTGCGCCCGTAGTTGCTGCCCGGCGTGCCGTCTTTATAGTTCTTAATTATCTCTGCTCCTGCAACAACGTCGGCGGGCATGTTCTTTATCACGAGGCCGTCAGACTCGCGCGTAAACAGGTCGCGCCCGTCTATCAGCAGCTTGTCCACGGCCTTTCCGCCGTAAGACACGTTGCCGCCTTCGCTCACGCTCACGCCCGGCAGCTTTTCAAGTATGTCGCTTACGCTGTTTTCAAAGCCGTTGCTGAAGTGGCCTGTGTCAAACTTCACGGTGTCGCCGGCCATCTTTATTCCCGTGTAAGTGCCTTTCACGACAATCTCGCTAAGCGACCTTTCGTCGTGCTCCATCACAATGTCGGTGCTTTCGGGCATGACTCTTGCCTTTACCTTGCGGTCTTTATATCCCAGACACTTTGCCTGCACCCACATGTCGCCGCCCGATTTTGGCGATATGCTGTAAGAGCCGTCCTTGCGGGTTATGGCGTAGCCCTTCATCGGCGGCGTCAGCAGGCTGTCGGAATACAGCAGCACCGTGGCGCCGGCCACGGCCTCTCCCTGCAAGTCTTTGACGTGACCGCTGATTATAGTCTGGGCATGGGCCGACATGCATATATAAAATATGATAATAAGCAAAAGTTTTCTTTTCATCGCCACAAGGCTTGGTGTGATGCGCTTAAACAATAATTTATTTCATGTATGTCACCTTGTCCGCGCTGTCTAACAGCTTTTTGTAGTTGTGGTCAACTTTTTCTGAATATTCTTCTTCAGTTATGGCCGTTCCTTCCGTAGGCTCTTTCAGTTCGATGTTGTCAACTTCCGTCATGCTTTCAAGGCTGAGAGTGTATGCAGGTGTGGTTATCCTTACCACAAGTCCGGGCAGTCCGTAATATCCGAGAGGGGCGCACGCAAAAGGAATTTCGGGCGTAAACCACGCCGTGATGCGCGGGTCTTGCCTGAGCGTTGCCTTATAGCAGGTCTTTCCGAGTACGTTTTCAGTTTTTTCCTCTACGTCCCAGTCGAGTCTGTTGGCATGTCCCTTTACAAGGTATAGCTTGTTGACGAATTCACTCTGGGTAACTTTTATGCTGTCGTCAAGGTCTACGTAAATATTCCTTTCATCAACCATAAGCGGCACTTTGTCAACACTTTCGGGCTCTTTCGTAAAAAGATATTTGTTGCCGACGGCTGTTAGCGAATATATCTTTTTGTCTTCCTGAATATCGCGTATAACCATCTTTTTTGCAATCTCATTTTCCATCTCATAAACACCCTTGTTGACCTCCATTGATGATGAATATATACATTTTATCCCTTTGGGCTGTGAAAAAGCCCAAAGGGATATGAATTGTATTGCTATTATTGTTAGAAACCTCATAATATAAATATACTTAGGTGCTTAAAACTTATTTCGTGACTATAATTTCTGTTTCGTCTTTAACGATTGTACCATTAACTCGTATTACAGTCCTTACAACCATGATAAGTAGGCCATCTTTTGTTCTTGTAGAATTTGTTTCAATATAAATGTCTGGTACGTCTTGAAGGGGTGCCTGCATTTCAAGTTCAGGTGTTGATTGGAATGCAATGTTGCTGTTTGTTGCCGAAACCGCATTAGAACCCAAAAACAATGTTGCAACAGCTAACAACGATTTTAATAAATACTTTTTCATAATTTTAAGTTTTTAATTAGTTAAACATTAAGTCTTATTAATTGTCGCAAATATAGGAAAAAATAATATAGTTTCTATTCCGAATACCTTAAAATAAATTTAATTTAACAACTTTTAGCCATGGGACGGTATCATGTTAAATATAAGTTTATACTAAAAATGTAAATAAGATAATAGTGGACTCGTATGAATAATAAAGAGTAAGAAAACGGCTGTTGTGTCATTGTTTTTTTGTAATTTTGCAGCCGCTTAGAAATTTTTTGATTATGAAGTTACTGACAAACGCCGAATTGGCAAGCCTGCTTGATAAAGATATATTCCATAAGATTTCTTCTGCCGCCGATTCGCTTAACCTCGAATGTTATGTTGTCGGCGGATATGTCCGCGACCTGTTTCTTGAAAGACCGTCGAACGATATCGACGTGGTTGTGGTGGGCAGCGGCATACAGCTTGCCGACGCACTGAAAAAGGAACTTGGGCGCAAGGCAAAGCTGTCGGTGTTCCGCAATTTCGGAACGGCACAGGTGAAATACCGCGACCTTGAGGTGGAGTTTGTCGGCGCAAGAAAGGAAAGCTATACGCACGACTCGCGCAAGCCGGTGGTTGAAGACGGCACGCTGGAGGACGACCAGAACAGGCGCGACTTTACGATAAACGCTCTTGCCGTGTGTCTTAACGGGCCGCGCTTCGGCGAGCTTGTAGATCCGTTCGACGGCATTGCCGACATGGAAGACGGCATAATACGCACGCCGCTCGACCCCGATATAACGTTCTCTGACGACCCGCTGCGCATGTTGCGCTGCATAAGGTTTGCCACTCAGCTTAACTTCTTTATCGAAGAGGAAACGTTCGACGCCCTTGAGCGCAACGCCGACCGCATAGGCATAATCAGCGGAGAGCGCATTGCCGAGGAGCTCGACAAGATAATGATGACCAAGACGCCGAGCAAGGGCTTCGTTGATCTGCAGCGCTGCGGTCTGCTTCAGCGCATACTGCCCGAGCTGGCTGCCATGGATATGGTGGAGACAAGGCAGGGAAGGGCGCACAAAAACAACTTTTATCACACGCTTGAGGTGCTCGACAACGTATGCAAGCACTCTGACAACCTGTGGCTGAGATGGGCTGCGCTGATGCACGACATAGGCAAGCCGAAGACCAAGCGATGGGACCAGAAGATAGGATGGACTTTCCATAACCATAATTATATAGGCGCAAAGATGGTGCCCGAGATATTCAGACGACTGAAACTGCCGCTCGACAGCAAGATGAAGTATGTGCAGAAGCTCGTAAACCTGCACATGCGGCCTATCGTTATTGCCGACGACGTGGTTACGGACAGTGCTGTAAGGCGACTGCTTAACGATGCCGGCGACGACATAGACGACCTGATGATGCTGTGCGAGGCAGACATAACGAGCAAGAACGAGGTGCGCAAGCGCCATTTCCTCGAGAATTTCCGCATCGTGCGCTCTAAGCTCCACGACCTGAAGGAGAAGGACTATAAGCGCCTGCTGCAGCCCTGCATCGACGGAACAGAGATAATGGAGATGTTCAACCTTAAGCCTTCGCGTGAGGTTGGCGAGCTGAAGAAGGTGCTGAAGGATGCCGTGCTTGACAACAAGGTGCCCAACGAGCGCGAGCCGCTGATGCAGCTGCTTATGGAGAAGGCACGTGAAATGGGACTTTGTCAGGATAAGGCTTGACAAAGGTGCTGTCGTTTCCGGTAGACCGGCCTTGCGCTTTGCCATGCAATGCCGGTGCTGAAGGTATCGGCTGAATGTAAATCTTTTTTATTTTTCGCAGACGTTTGGCGCCTCTACATCGCCAACGCCCGCGACGCAAAGGTATTTCTGACAGAAAACGGTCTAAAAACGATGGTTTGGTTAAGTGTCTGACGGGCAGCATTTTAATGTTTTATGCAGTATGAGTTTTCTTTTCCAAAAATGCAAAATGTGGCATCTTGCAGTGTAAAACCTATCCTTTTAGAGGTCAAAATGTCGCCTTTTGCGTTCTAATTTCACCCGTTTGTGTCTCCAAAACAGGCTGATTTTATATACGAAATCGTGCTTGATGTGAATTAATCTTAAATTGTTGGTCCTACAGCGTTGTGTGTTTTAACATATTTTTGTTATCTGTTTTCTGTTTCGTCAAAAACAAATGTCCTGATTTTTTACCGCTTTCTGTGCCGCGTGCCGGCAGCGCATTTTGTGCGAATAGCGCGATAATTATGTGGAAAGCGTTGCCATGCGCTGCGTTGCATGTATGGTTAGTTTTGTAATTATTTTTTGTTTTCAGACCTTGCGCGCCGCATTGCGTGCATAGCTTTAAATTTTGACGCGCACACTGTTCAAAATGTTTTTGTTAATGCTACTTACAGTGAATTAGAGTTAAAACACAATAATTATCATTTAACCTTAATGTAATATTCAATAATAATATGTACATTTGCATCTCGAAAACTACCGGTGTGAAAATAGTTTTCAAAATATGATATAAGCAAATTAGAAATAATAGTATAAAAATTTTAGGAAAATAGGTATGAAAAGAAACAAATTTTTATTGCTTGCATTTGCTGTTGCCGCAATGTTAACATCGTGCGGGGGCAAGCAGGGAGGAAAAATGGGCGACAATGAGTTCGCTGTGAGGACAATAGAGACGCAGACCGCGAATCTCCAGTCTTCTTATCCTGCATCTATCAAGGGCGTCCAGGACGTGGAGATCCGCCCGAAAATTTCAGGATTCATAACAAAACTTTGCGTAAGAGAAGGACAGACCGTTAAGCGCGGTCAGCTGCTGTTCGTGATTGATAACGTAACTTACGCCGCAGCAGTGCGCCAGGCTAAGGCTGCCGTTAACTCAGCCAAGGCTCAGCTCAACACAGCAACTCTTACATACGAGAATAGCCAGAAGTTGTTCAAGAACAACGTAATCGGTTCTTACGAACTGCAGTCTGCCAAGAACAGCTACGAGTCTGCTAAGGCAGCTCTTGCACAGGCTCAGGCCAACTATGTATCTGCAAAGCAGAATCTCGACTTCTGCTATGTTACAAGTCCGGCAAATGGTGTAGTAGGCGACCTGCCTTATAAAGTCGGTGCGCTTGTAAGCTCTTCTAATGCAGAGCCGCTTACAACAGTGTCTGACATTAACTCAATGCAGGTTTACTTCTCAATGACTGAGAAAGACCTCCTCGACATGACAAAGACAGCCGGCGGACTCCACGCTGCAATAAAGGATTATCCTCCTGTTAAGCTGCAGCTTGCCGACGGTACAGTATACGGACATGACGGACGTGTGGCTGCTGTCAGCGGAGTAATCGACCAGAGCACAGGTTCTGTGTCTATTCGTGCCGACTTCCCCAACCCTGAGCATCTGCTCAAGAGCGGCGGTTCTGGAAGTATCGTCGTGCCTCATGCAAGTTCTTCTGCCATCGTTGTTCCGCAGGAAGCTGTTGTACAGGTTCAGGACAGATACTTCGTTTATATCGTAGGAAAAGACAACAAGGTTAAGTATAGCGCCGTTACCGTAAACCCCAACAACGACGGTAAGAACTATATTATCGAAAGTGGTCTGAAGGCCGGCGACAAGATCGTTGTTAAGGGTGTTACCACCTTGAAGGACGGTATGCAGATAACACCGATAACAGAGGCTCAATATCAGGAGAAACTGAAGAAGACAAGCGAGATGGGCTCGCATCAGAACGACCTGAACAAACTGAAAGAAGACCTTACAAAGTAAATCAGGTCGCCGGGCTCTGCGGCGTATGCAGGCGTCAGAGTGAATGCTTATGACGCCACTTGCCCTCAGCCTTACAACCTCATAAACAAAAGTAAAACAGAAAAAACATGAGATTAGATAACTTTATAAAACGCCCGGTGCTGTCTACGGTTATCTCAATATTGACAGTCATCCTGGGTCTTATCGGATTGGTGTCGTTGCCTATAGAGCAATACCCTGACGTTGCGCCGCCAACGGTGCAGGTAAGTGCCAACTATACGGGAGCCAATGCCCAGACCGTGCTCAACTCGGTTATCGTGCCGCTTGAAGAGCAGATCAACGGTGTGGAAGGCATGACATATATGACATCTACGGCAACGAACGAAGGTTCGGCCAGAATTACGGTGTTCTTTAACCAGGGTATGAACGCCGACATGTGTCAGGTAAACGTGCAGAACCGTGTGTCTCAAGCATCAGCCCTGCTGCCGGCCGAAGTTACAAAGGCCGGTGTGACGGTTGAAAAACGACAGACTTCAACCGTGCTCCTTATGGCCATCAAGGGAGACGCAGGCAGATACGACGAGAAGTTCTTGCAGAACTATGCCGACATCAACATCATTCCTGCCGTTAAGCGTGTAAGCGGTGTAGGTGGATGTGAAGTTATGGGTGCCAAGACTTATTCAATGCGTATTTGGCTCGACCCCGTAAAGATGAAGAATTACGGCCTTATGCCGACAGATATTTCTAATGTACTTGCCGAGCAGAATATTGAGGCTGCTCCCGGTAAGTTTGGTGAGCAAAGCGACAACCAGTATGAATATACAATACGTTATAAAGGACGTTTGCAGACTCCTACCGAATTTGAGAACATGGTTATCTCAAGCGACGCAAACGGCAACACTATCCGTGTTAAGGATGTTGCACGAGTAGAGCTCGGCGGACTTTACTATAACGTTACTTCAAAGGTTAACGGTCAGCCGGCCGTCATGATGATGGTTACACAGACCGCTGGTTCTAACGCTACTCAGATTGTAAACGATATCAAGAAGGTTATCGACGAACAGCGCACTATGTTGCCTCCGGGCGTTGAGATTGTATATATGCAGGACGTTACAGAGTTCCTTTATGCATCAATGGCCGACCTTGTTCATACTCTGTTCGAGGCATTCGTGCTTGTGTTCATCGTGGTTTACTTCTTCCTGCAGGACTTCCGCTCAACACTTATTCCGCTTATCGCGGTGCCGGTGTCATTGGTCGGTACGTTCTTCTTCCTTTATGTATTTGGCTTCTCGCTCAACCTGCTTACGCTGTCTGCGTTAGTGCTTGCCATCGCGATTGTGGTCGACGACGCCATAGTGGTCGTCGAGGCCGTCCATGCTAAGCTCGACCTTGGATACAAGTCGGCACGCCAGGCCTCTATCGACGCGATGAACGAAATCTCTGGAGCCATTATTTCTATTACGCTTGTGATGTCGGCCGTGTTTATTCCTGTGTCGTTCATCGGCGGAACTTCAGGTACGTTCTACAAGGAGTTCGGTATAACGATGGCTATCTCAATCGTAATTTCGGCTATCAACGCGCTTACGCTTTCACCGGCATTGTGTGCGATATTGCTGAAGCCGAAGAACGAAGACGGCACAGTGCGCAAGATGTCAATGATTGACCGCTTCCATACTGCATTCAATGGCGCATACGGTAAGGTGCAGGACAAGTATACCAAGTGTGTCCGCAAGATTGTAGAAAAACCGGTTATCGCAATAATTGCTGTGCTCATAGGTGTTGCTGCTCTGGTAGTTACTGCTATGAACACCAAGACAGGTCTTGTGCCTGACGAGGATACTGGTACTGTATTCTGTACAGTGTCAACGCCTCCTGGAACCAGTCTTGAGAAGACCAACCTCGTTATGGATCAGGTTGACTCCATGCTTACTACCAACCCGGCCATCGAGAACATCCTCCGTATCACCGGTTATAACTTCATTTCAGGACAAGGTTCAAACCAGGGTACGTTCATTGTCAAGCTGAAGTCATTTGAGGACCGTGACAAAGAAGAAGGATTCATGAAGTATTTCGATGTACACAGCATGGGTTCTAAGATGGTGCTCGGAATGATTTACAAGCAGACTGCTTCAATCAAGGGTGCACAGATTTTGGCCTTCCAGCCGCCTATGGTGCAGGGATTCTCTGCAACCAACGGTTTGACATTCTCTATGCTCGACCGTACCGGTGGTGACGTGAATGCGTTCTTTAATATTACTCAGAAGTTCCTTGCAGAACTCAACCAGCGTCCTGAGATAGCTACGGCTATGACGTCATACAACTCTCAGTATCCGCAGTATATGATTGATGTTAATGTTGCAAAATGTAAGCAGAGCGGCATCGACCCGAACACAGTGCTTACTGCAATGCAGGGATACTATGGAGGTCTGTATTCTTCAAACTTCAACTCATTCGGTAAGCTTTATCGTGTAATGATCCAGGCAGATCCGAAGATGCGTGAGGACATCAAGAGTATGAACAATGTATATGTAAGAACTGCAAGCGGCATGGCTCCTATCAACGAGTTTGTAACAATGACCAAGGTTTACGGACCTCAGGAGATTGCACGTTTCAACCTCTTCACATCTATTGACATCAACGCCACGGCAGCAGACGGCTACTCTTCTGGTGACGCTATCCGTGCCATCGACGAAGTGGCTAAGCAGACTCTGCCTACAGGATATGGTTACGAGTTCTCTGGTCTGACACGTTCAGAGCAGGAGTCGAGCAGCTCTACGATGATTATCTTCGCACTCTGTTTGACATTCGTTTACCTTATCTTGAGTGCACAGTATGAGAGCTATCTCGTTCCGCTGTCAGTAATTCTTTCTATTCCGTTCGGTATTGCCGGAGCGTTCGTCTTCACAGACCTGTTCGGAAAGAACAACGACATCTACATGCAGATTGCGTTGATTATGCTTATCGGACTTTTGGCCAAGAACGCCATCCTTATCGTGCAGTTCGCCCTTGAGCGCCGCCGCACCGGTATGGCATTGTCGTGGGCATCAGTTCTCGGTGCAAGCGCCCGTCTGCGTCCTATCTTGATGACCTCGTTGGCTATGATTATCGGTCTTGCTCCGTTGCTCATCCCGATTGGTGTAGGATACAACGGAAACATGACCCTTGGTGCAGCCGCTATCGGAGGTATGCTTATCGGTATGGTCTGCCAGCTTCTGGTTGTGCCTGCTCTGTTCTATATCTTCCAATATCTGCAGGAGAAGATCAGACCGCTCGAGTTTGAAGACGAGGTTACTTCTGTCGATACAGAGTTGTTACAGTACACACGTCCTGTTGAAATGCTGAAAAATGATGATAAAAATGAAAAAGAATAATATATTGATAATGATTTCTGCGGCTGCTCTTTTAAGCAGCTGCGGAATCTACAACAAGTATGAGCGCCCGGAAGTGAACACCACGGGACTTGTACGCGATGTAGCTTCTGCCACAGACACTCTGGCTGTAACAGACACCACAAGCTTCGGCAACCTGCCTTGGCGCAGCGTGTTCACTGATCCGCAGTTGCAGTCTATCATAGAGAAAGGTCTTGCTAACAACACCGACATGCTCAACGCTGCGTTGAATGTCAAGATGGTTGAGGCTCAGCTCACTGCTGCAAAGCTGGCTTTTGTGCCTTCGTTCACATTCTCACCGCAGGGAACCATCAGTTCTTGGGACGGAAGCAAGGCCACAAAGACCTACTCGCTGCCCATCAACGCAAGCTGGAGCATCGACCTGTTCGGCAATCTGCTCAACCAGAAGCGCAGCGCACAGATGGCACTGCTCGCCACAAAAGACTATCAGCTCGTCGTTAAGACAAATCTCATAGCCAACATCGCCAACATGTATTACACGCTGATGATGCTCGACAAGCAGCTTGAGATTGTCGACAACATGACCGGCCTGACAAAGGATACATGGGACATGATGAAACTGCAGAAGGAGCTTGGCAACACTAAGGAGACAAGCGTGCAGAGTGCTGAGGCCAACTACTATTCAGTGCTTGCACAGGCTGCCGACCTGAAGCGCCAGATACGCGAGACCGAGAACTCGCTCTCGCTGCTGATAGGCCAGCAGGCACAGACCATCGGTCGCGGCAAGCTCGACAACCAGTCGCTTCCTTCTGAGTTCAGCACGGGCATAGGCATACAGATGCTCAACAACCGTCCTGACGTGCATTATGCCGAGATGACTCTCGCACAGTGCTTCTACGACGTGCAGACAGCCCGCTCTAAGTTTTATCCTAACATAACGATAAGCGCCTCAGGAGCATTCACCAACAGCTCAGGTGCCGGCATCGTCAATCCCGGCAAGTGGCTGCTCAGCGCAGTCGGCAGTCTTGTTCAGCCGATATTCATGAACGGTCAGCTCGTGGCAGGTCTGAAGGTTGCCAAGGCTCAGCAGGAGCAGGCATACAACACATGGCAGAATGCCGTTCTGTCTGCCGGCAGCGAGGTAAGCAATGCCCTGGTGCTGTATAACTCTTCAGATGAGAAGAGCAAGCTGGAGCAGAAGCAGATAGAGAGCCTTACCAAGAACGTTGAATACACCAAAGACCTCTTTGCTATGGGCAACAGCACATACCTCGAGGTTATCAGCGCCCAGCAGTCGCTGCTTAACGCGGAGCTGGCAAAGGTACAGGACGACTTCTATAAGATGCAGGCCGTTGTAAATCTTTATTACGCACTCGGCGGCGGCAGAGATTAAGTTTCTTAAGTCATTGCCGGCGCTGTGCCGATGCTGACAGCACGATGACATTGCGCCGGGATGATGACGGTTATAACATAAATTAGAATTGATAATATGATTAGTCCTAAAGCAGAAATAGATCCTAAAGCAAAAATCGGAAAGAATGTTACTATCTATCCGTTTGCTTATATAGAAGGCGATGTTGAGATCGGTGACGACTGCGTCATCTATCCTTACGTCAGCATAATGAACGGTACCCGCCTGGGACGCGGCAACAAGGTGTTCCAGAACACTGTGCTTGGAGCTGTTCCTCAAGACTTCAACTATAAGGGTGACCCTTCTCATCTTATTATCGGAAACGGCAACATCATACGCGAGAATGTCGTTATCAACCGTGCTACGTTCAGCGACGGCAAGACCGTGATAGGCAACAACAACTTCCTTATGGAAGGCGTTCACGTGTCTCACGACACAAAGATTGGCAACGGCTGCGTGTTCGGATATGGTACGAAGATTGCCGGCGACTGCGTCATAGAGGATGCTGTGATATTCTCTTCTGGCGTTATTGCCAATCCGGGAGCACGTGTGGGCAAGGCGTCTATGGTGCAGAGCGGATGCCGCTTCAGCAAAGATGTTCCTCCGTATATCGTGGCAAGTGATAATCCGGTGAAGTATGGTGGCGTCAATACCACTATCCTTAACAACCATGGCGTTTCAGAGAAGGTGCAGAGCCATATCGCCAATGCATACCGTCTGGTGTTCCATGGTCAGACCAGTGTGTTTGATGCCGTATTGCAGATTAAGGAACAGGTACCTGATGGCGAAGAGATACGCCACATTATTGAGTTCATTAACGGAACAAAATTGGGTATAATCAGTAAATTATAATGATTTCTAAGTTTATATCATTTTAGGTTTATCATTCGTGGGACTGACCGTGAGGTTCGTCCCACTTTCTTTTTATCCCGAATCCTAAAGACAGATTCGGGTTTAAGCAGAATATATGTGAGATGGGTGATTTCTTTGCCCTGCTGCCGGTGGCGACAACATATCAGGCATATAGGCGAAAGGGCACATATTGCATTGCGAAAGACGGCAAAATGGAGACTAAAACACGGCCTATTGCATCGTGAAAGGTATGCTTTTATGCAGGATGATGACATTAAAAGTTTTTCTTAAAAACTCGTCACTCGTCACAATGCCACATAAGTCCCTGACAGACAATTGTTTATAGCGTGATGAGTTGCCGCTCCAACTCGTCACATCCAGACAGAAGATGCCTATTTAGCCGAACTTAACAAGGAAAATACCTGCTTGAAGTCAATCAAAATCAGGAAAAAATAATATTTTGTCCTTTATTGAGCATGATGTGATGAGTTGAAGCTGCAACTCGTCACGCCGTAACATCTTGTTTGTCAGTGTGTTATGGTCGTATGTGACGAGTGATGAGTTTTTTATGAAAATATTTATACAACAAATTCCTTTTACCCTTCTTGATTTCGGTTGACTTCAAACAGACCTTTCACTGATTAAAGTTTACTCCGTTTAGATTTAAGGCTGTTGTTGTCTTGCTTGTTTTCTGCCTGTATGGCAACAGGCCGTTATCGGCAGACACAGATGTTAAGTTCGGGGCATTTAGATGTATGCGTAGGGCGAGCAGGCAGATGCCGAAAGTCTGTATTATGTAATGCCGTAAGGCCTTTGCCTGAAACTTATGGCAGTGAAATAGGATGCGGTGTGAATAAAAGCACACTCCCTGTTGCTGTTATGGCAGGCAACAGGGAGTGCGCTTTTTATGTTTCTTGTGCAAAAGATTATTTTCTCATAAATTCTTTTATGCTTTCCTCTGGAATACCGAAGTTAAAGTTGTCGGTAGTACCCAGCTTGGCGAAGTTTACGGCCACCAGATTGCCGTATTCGTCAATCACGGGGCTGCCGCTTGAGCCCTGCAGCGTAGGTATGCTGTAGAGCAGGCGCTGGCCGTCAGACAGCTGCGTAACCTTGCCGCTCGTCATCTGCACCTTTATGCCCTGTTTGGTGTTTGCAAGCACAAGTCCGGCGTTATATCCTATCATATACAGCTGCTGGTCTATCTTCAGCTTGTCGTCGTCGCTGCTTGAGAAGAGGGTTGCCAGCTTGTCGGTGAACGACCGCTCAGAGTCGTCGCCTTTCAGTTTAAATATATATGTATTTTCAGGCGTCTTCTTGTTCTTTAGCTGTATCAGCGCGAGGTCGATGTTCTCTTTGTCAGATGTACGTACCACCACGCACGGATTCTTTATTATGAAGTCGCTTTCGCTGGTTACGTATGTGTTGTTGTAGGCAATGCCCAGTTCCGATATTGTCCTTATCTTAATGCCCTCCGGGTCAATGTTGTCGTCGATGCCTTCGCGCGACTGCTTCAGTGCCGTAAACTGCTCGCTCAGCTCAGCCTGTTGCGCGTTTATCTGTGCCAGCCTTTCCTGGTCGGTGTGTATAAATCCGTAGAAGTCGAAGTAAGAGCAGCTGCTCTTCTGGCTCTCCAGCTGGTCATACTGCTGCGACAGTTCCGCCATCTGCTCAGTGAAAAACTGCTTCAGCGTCTTCATGAATCTTATCATGCTGCGGCGTGCCGTCACGGCGTCGATGTCGGGCTGTGCCACGTGGCGGTTGGTCATCAGCGTGCCCTCCTTGTCGATGAAGAATGCCGTACCCGTTATCATGTTGCGGTCTTTCTTGGCTTCCTCAGCGTCGGCCGTCAGTCCGGTTATGTCGCCGTCCTCGTCAAGTCCCTTGAAGTAAAGCGAGTTGCCGTTAGGAAGCTGCACCTCATAGTAAAACTCGTTTAACACCACTACCACACCCGAAGATGTCTCCTTGAACAGCTCTTCGGCAGATTTCTTGTTGCTGCATCCTGCAAATAATATCAGGATAAGGCTTAGCGTGAATAATTTTTTCATAATAAAGGCGTTTTCTTTTACAACTTGTTTTGCCGCCTTTTGCAGCGGGCAGGAACGTATTTAAATGTTTTTTATGGTGAGCAAAGTTAACAAAAATGTCAGTATTTTAAAAATTATTATCAATAAAATTGTGCTACATGCCAAAACTTGTCCGGCTTAGCCATGTCAGTGTTTATCGTTGGTTTACACAAATGCTTTGTCTGCTTGGTTTTCCGCCAATATCATGCTTCCGCCAGAGCATCAGCCTTATTCATATTCCTTTATAACCAGATGCCTCGGCAGCGTTATCACCTTTAGCCGCTTGAACCACACTCTTGCCGAATTGTTGAAGTAGCGCGTTACGTGGCTGCTTATCATGTAGTATTTTAGCGCATACTCGTCCATGTGTTCGGCAAATGCAGCCTTTATCCTTGAGCATTTCTCGTTTATGGCGTTGTCCGTTGGATTCACCAGCCTGCTCACAGTCTCGTTTATCTTTTCTATGTCCAGGCTGCCGTTGGTCGTGGCCTTATACAGGCGCGTTATTTCCTCGCTGTGGTCGACGAGGTCTTTAAACTCAACACCTTCGGGATGATTAAGGAAGAACAGATAGAGAGCCTTGTGCACGGGCGTCATTATAACCTCTTTGCCGTAGTCTGTCAGTATGAAGTGGTAGTCGCTTGTAATTCTCAGCCGGCTCAGGCTCGTTTTGGCTGCCTCTATGCGCAGTTCTTCCAGCACAGGCACCGATATGGCACGCAGAAGCAGGTCTGTGCGTCCCATGCGTTGCAGTTCCATTACCATTTTCTTCACCTCATTAGCAATAGCCTGCGCTTTGTCGTTGTTTGTTTCCATGTCATTCACACTGCAAAAATACTTTAATATTTTTATTGTGTAATAATTTTTTTCGGCATTTTTATCTCTGCAAGCCTTGCGCTCTGCTGCGCCTTATATAAAAGATGATTATCTTTGCTGTCGCAAAACACAAGGCATATGGAAGAAAGAAAGTTTGGTACGATAGATTTTGGCGAACCTGTAGACCTGTCGCAGAACATCATCAAGGTTGTTGGCGTGGGCGGCGGTGGCTGCAATGCCGTTCAGAACATGTATGAAGAAGGCATCGACGGCATAAGCTTTGCCGTGTGCAACACCGACAGTCAGCCGCTTGCAAGGTCGGCCGTTCCCGTTAAGCTGCTTCTCGGCAAGCGCGGTCTCGGCGTAGGCGGAGTGCCCGAAAAGGGACGCGAGGAGGCCGAGTCGAGCCTTGAACAGATAAAGAGCCTGTTTGCAGACGAGACAGAGATGGTGTTCGTAACGGCCGGAATGGGCGGCGGCACCGGCACGGGTGCAGCCCCGGTGGTGGCAGGCGTGGCGCGCTCCATGGGTCTTCTTACGATAGGCGTGGTTACCATTCCTTTCTTTTTTGAGAAAGAGAAAAAGATAATAAAGGCCCTTAAGGGCGTTGAGGAGATGCGCAAGAATGTTGATGCGCTGCTCATAGTGAACAACGAAAGCCTGTGCGACGTTTATGCCGACTCGAAGATTCCGGTGAAGGAGGCATTCAAGTATGCCGACAACGTGCTGTGCAATGCCGTTAAGAGCATAGCCGAACTGATAACCGTTGAAGGCAACATAAACCTCGACTTCTGCGATGTTGAGTCGACAATGAAGAACGGGGGCGAAGCCATCATGGCCATCGGGCGCGCCGGCGGCGAGCGCAGGGTGGAGAAAGCCATATTCAATGCGCTCGACTCACCTCTGCTTTACGGCAACGACGTAAGCAAGGCAAAGCGCATACTGCTGAATATATATACCAGCGAGGAGCATCCCCTGCTTGTCAATGAGCTAGAGGAGATTGATGCATTTATGGACAAACTTTGGCATAACCTTGACGTAATATGGGGTGTTTCAGACGACAATTCGCTCGGTGAAGATGCCAAGATTGCCATCCTTGCAACGGGCATGGACGACGAAAGCTGTGATTTCTGCCGCACGGAGACAGAGCGCCAGTATTCAGACGATGAGCATTATCATGAGTTAATAAAGAAACTGTATAAGCCTAAGAACAGCAAAATGCGCAGGCCGTATCATGTGCCGGTGGCTGATGTTGCTGAGGCTGATTCGCCGTCAGACGCCATTCTGCCTGATAATGGAGCAGGGACGGATAGCGAGAATACGGATATGCCGGGCACGATACAGCTTGAAGTAAAGCCATGTGATGAAGAAGCCGTAAAGCCTGCTGCCCAGCCTGTTGTTGAGCAGGCAGAAGAAGTGGTGCATGTTGGCTGTGCAGAGCCGGTCGTAGAGCATAATGACAACGAACAGCAGATAACGGCAATAGACTTAAAAGGTGTTGAGCCCGGTATTGATACGCCACAGCGAAGGACCGTGAAGGGCATTGTTGACAAAATAGCAGGAATCATTAACAACATCCTGAAAGAGTAGTCTGCCTGCAAATAATATAATATTGATGCATTGCTAAATTGTAAATGCCGCCAGACAAGGCTTGAATTAAGGGCCTGTCTGGCGGCATTTATGCTATTTTTATGCTGTATATGATTTTCCGTAAGAACTGATCTGGCTGCATCCTTCTGCTTTCTGCCGTCATGCTTTTTTGCCGTTGGCTCTTTTTCATTCACACTTTTGCCTCACTGTCTGACGTCATGCCTTGGCCATTCGCTTTTTGAGCCTTTTATACACAATCACCACTGCCGGCACAAGGAACAGGTCGGCGGCTATCCATGCCGTAGGGTCGCCGTAGCATACGCCAAGGAACAAGAATGCCGGAACCAGCCACAGACTCACGCCGCAGCGGGCTATCATCTCCATTACGCCCGAAAGCATTGACAGATTAGAGAAGCCTAAGCCTTGCAGACTGTAGCGGAATATGGTGAGAATGCCGAGAACGGGGAAGAAATAGCTTGATATTCGCATGTACATTGCTGCGTTTGATATAATTTCGCTTTCGGTAGATTTTACGAACATCAGCATCATCTCGTCGGCAAAAAGCCCGATGACAATGAGGGTAAACACAAAATAAACGAGCATGATCTTTACTGCCGAAGTCATTCCGAGTTTTATTCTCTCCAGCTTGCGTGCGCCTATGTTCTGTCCGCAATATGTGGCCATGGCCACCCCGATATTTTCAAACACGCACGTGAACAGATACTTCACGCGCATTGCCGCCGTAAACGAAGCCACGTAGACCGTGCCGAGGGCATTGTTGGCACTTTGCAGCATTATGGTGCCGATGGCTGTGATGGAGAACTGAAGCCCCATGGGTATGCCGTTGTTGAGCAGCTTTCCCACCATCTTGTCGTTGTATGCGCGCTCGCGTCCCTGCGGAATGAGTATGCGCATGCGCTTCTTTATGTATAGCGCGCACAGTGCCGAGGCAAATATTTGCGACAGCATGGTGGCGATGCCTGCGCCCTCAACGCCCATGCCGAAGGCGATGATGAGCAGAAAGTCGAGCAGGATGTTGACCACCGAAGAGGCTATCAGAAAGTAGAATGGCTGCTTGGAGTCGCCCAGGGCACGGATGAATCCCGACAGGATGTTATACGCAATGGTGAACGGTATGGCCAGAAAGTTGAGCATAAGGAACAGCCATGCGTCGTGGAATATGTCGGCCGGCGTGTTGACTATCTTCAGTATGCGCTCGCAGAATATGCATGTTATCACGGTTATCACAACGGCTATCACAGCCGCTATGCGCAGGGCATTGCTCACGTAGGCACGCATCTTTGAGTAGTCTTTGGCCCCGAACTCCTGCGCCACTGGTATGGCGAAGCCTGCGCACGAGCCGTTGCAGAAGCCCATTATCAGAAACATTATTGAAGAAGACGCACCTACGGCAGCCAGGGCGTTTACGCCTATAAACTGGCCTACGATGGCTGCGTCGATTATTAGATACATCTGTTGCAGTATGTAGCCGCAAATCAGCGGCACCGCAAAGTGTATGATGTCGCGCGTGGGCGAGCCCACGGTCATGTCGTTAATGTTAGCCATAATTCTGTTATCCTTTTTTCGGGGTGCAAAATTATGCAAAAATAAGGAACTGCCGATTACTTTTCAGGTTAAAGTAGTTAAAAGGCTTGTGCCATCATGATAAAAGGCAAGTGTATGGCTTTGCCTTAACGGAGCTTCAGATATATTCGTTTTAAATAGTCAGGCGACATTCCGGCCTGAATGAAAGCAGCGGAATGTCGCCTGGTATAGGTGTTGTAGGCTGTTCGTTAATAAGACGCCGTACAGTTTATAGCTGTTTGATAAAACAAGTTAGGCGTATAATTTAAAGCACGTCGAGAGGAGACCTTTTCATCACGAGCGGATAGCGTTCAGGATGTTTCAGGCAGTCTATTTCGAGGTCGACATCCGGTTCCGGCCATTCTATTGCGTTTTTTCCTGCCATTCTGACGTTAAGCGCGCTGCTTATTCGTGCATTGCGAAGCCATGGAACGCGATTGTACGACACAAAGTAGTCGTTGCCCAAGACGGACAGCATCATCCCCTGAGAGTTAATCATCAAGACGCTTACCGATGTGTTCTTCAAATTGTCGTTTAAATTCGTTTCCATATTTCAATACAATTTTAGTGATATTTTTTATTTCTTTGTCGCTGAACCCATAGTTGTTTGCCAGCGTTATGTTGGGTTCCAGCCAAAATTTAGCTTCGTTTTCGGCTTTTATTACATGGACATGCTTCCGTTCTTCCTAGTTGGAATATATCTTGAAGACAAATCCATTTTCCTCTTTAAACTTTGGACTCATACGCCATTTCTTTGTTTACTAAGTAAAGAATATTTTGCGTAAATGCAAGATAATCAGAAACTTTTGCCCATAAACTTATCATGCTTTTCTGCATCATATCCTTTTGTGTTATATGCGAGGCGTTGTATGCCTGTGTCTTGTCCCTTCGTTAATAAGACGCCGTGCAGCTTATTCCTGCCTCAATAACCCTGTCGCGTATGGCGTCGAGAGTCTCGTGAGATGCTTTCAGCAGGTCGTGGTCTGGTGTCTCGCGGTCGATGGTGTATATCATAACCTGCTGCGGCTTGATATCTTTCAATGCCTCGAGCCACGGACCAACATATTTTTCTCCCGTGTTGTCGACGTCTTCGCTGCCGGTCTTGCCGCGCATGAACATCGTCTGAACAATCACGTGACCGTTGAACGACTTCATGGTCTCAATGATTTTCTTTACGTCGTAGGTCTTGCTGACGGGACGGTCCACCTTATTAATATAGTCAGGGTCAACAGTGTCGAGCTTCAGGATGTTGTTGTCCACCTTCAGCAGTGCTGTGTGCACTTCCGGTCTGTCTGCCATTGTGGTGTTGCTCAGCACCGACACTTTGGCCTTGGGGCAATATTTGTCGCGCAGCTCTATGGTGTCGTCTATTATTCCGGCGAAGTGCGGATGCGCCGTAGGCTCGCCGTTGCCTGCAAACGTAAGCACGTCGGGCAGCTGTCCTTCGGCCTTCATCTCTTTGAGTTTTGCCTCAAGCTTCTCTGCAACCTCCTCGCGTGTGGGGCGGCGCAGCTTAGGACGATGGTCGGCATTAAAGCCGCATTCACAATAAATACAGTCAAATGTGCAGACCTTACCGTCTGCCGGCATAAGGTTTATGCCTAGCGAAATGCCGAGACGGCGGCTGTGAACCGGGCCGAATATCGGCGATGGATATATTACTGTGCTCATATATGCAAAGATAGTGTAACCTTTGGTAATAACAAAATAAAAAGCCGTTAAGTCAGCTTTTATTTTTCTTTTGTCAATATCCTGCCACATTTGCCGTGCCTTTCTTGGCATCTGTTGCTGTGTAAAGTGGCTATGCCGCGTTGCTGAAGAAATAGTTATATTATCTTCCGGTGCAGGGCGTCTGCCGGCATGCAGCCGTTGTTGCGGGCAGCGCGTTGCAGAAACTGTATGCTGTATATGCAGAAATAAATCTTGCATATGTCTCTTTGAAAGCACTGTTGCAGTTTTATATGTCAATATGATATTTAAGAAATGTACGTTTTGCGGCTCGTTCTAGAATGGCAAATAGCCTCCTGCCATGCAGAGACAGGCATATTCAAGTCTGAAATCAAGTCTTTTACATTGCAAAACATGGCCTTTTGCATTTCAGAAAGCATTGTTTGGCAATACGAAATGCATAGGATTACATGCCGAAATACGGCCTTTTATGCTGCGAATGTAGTATATTTCTTCTCTTATAGGCGTGTGTTCGCTGCACACTTTGCCAAAATAAGCTCTTAACCAGCTGATTGCCAAGCTATAGTCTTTGCACACTTCTGCCTGCGATATTTGCGCCCAGAGATAAATAATTTTAGAATTCCGCAGTGTGGAAGCCTTTGTGCAAATCAGAAAGGAAGCCTAATGAGGCAAATGCTTCTCAAAATGTCATGTCGTATAGCCCTGCATACGGCTATATAATAGCCCTAATGCTGTTAATAGTCGTTAAACTGTTGTGAGTGAGAATATTTTTTTGTTACTTTGCACCAAATTAGGTGTGTTATAGCCACAAAATAATGGGTAAAAAAAGAAACAAGACCCGCGTCCGCCACGGACTGCAGGGCATAACTTTATGTATAAGCACCGCGTTGGTGCTGATTTTGTTAGGAATGGTAGTGTTCTCCGTTTTCACGGCGCACAATCTTTCAGCGTATGTGAAAGAAAACCTCACAGTTACGATGATGCTTGGCGAGGATATAACTAATCCGGAGGCACGGCAGTTGTGCAACGACTTGAAGAAACGCCCTTACATAAGTCATCTGACATATATAAGCAAGGAGCAGGCCCTGAAGGAACAGACCGAGGCCATGGGCACGGACCCGAGCGAGTTCTTGGGTACCAATCCGTTTGTCGCTTCGATAGAGCTGCAGCTCAAGGCACAGTATGCCAACAGCGACTCGCTGAAATGGATATCGAAAGACCTGAAGCGCGACTCTAAGGTTACAGACATAACTTATCCGCAGGACCTCATGGACAGCGTGAACACCAATCTGCAGAAAATTAACCTTGTGTTGCTCGTGCTGGCCGTGCTGCTCACGTGCGTGTCGTTCTCGCTTATCAACAACACCGTAAAGCTTGGCGTATATGCGCGCCGCTTTACTATTCATACCATGAAGCTCGTCGGAGCCTCATGGGGATTCATCCGCAGACCTTTCCTCTGTAATGCCATCGGCATAGGGCTTCTGGCAGCAGTCATAGCCAACCTCGTGCTTGGCGGAGGCATATATGCCCTGTATACATACGAGCCCGGAGTGCTCACTGTTATCACATGGCAGGTGATGGCCGTTACTGGGGGGTCAGTGTTCGTGTTCGGCATCGTCATCACGCTGCTGTGCGCATTCGTGTCGGTCAACAAATTCCTCAGAATGAAGGCCGGCGACCTATATAAAATCTAAAGTGAATGCTGTTTTTCAGAGGCTGCTTCACGTGGCCTAAGTGGACGGAAAGTTTGTTACACAACAAAAATATAAAACTATAAAATGGACAGAAAGAATTTAGCTTTTGACCGCATGAACTTCATTCTCCTTGCTGTGGGAATGGTAGTTGTCATCATCGGTTTTATCCTTATGAGCGGCGGCGGTACCGACGACAACACGTTTAATCCGGAAATATTCAGCGCAATGCGCATAAAGGTTGCCCCGGTGATATGCTTCATAGGCTTTGTGTCGATGGTATATGCCATAATGCGCAAGCCGAAGGATAACGGAACTGAAAACGAGATTGAATTGGACAACGAAGAGCAAAAACTATAATAAATGGATCTTTTACAGACTATAATTATTGCAATCGTCGAGGGACTCACTGAGTTTCTGCCTGTGTCTTCAACCGGACACATGATTATCGCTCAGGGACTTCTTGGAGTGGAGAGCACTCCTTTCGTAAAGGCGTTCACTGTTATCATACAGTTTGGAGCCATCTTGTCTGTGATATGTCTTTACTGGCGCCGCTTCTTCTATCCCGAGGCGGTTCAGACCGGAACGTCTTACTGGAAGGCCATGTATGACTTTTATGCCCGTCTTGTTGTCGGCGTGCTGCCGGCAGTGGTGCTGGGCTTGGCTTTCAACGACTTCATAGAGTCTAATCTTGGCAACGTTACGCTCGTAGCCGTGATGCTTATAGTTGGAGGTGTGTTCATGCTGTTCTGCGATAAGCTTTTCGGTAACGGCTCAGAGGACACCAAACTTACATATCGCCGTGCATTAATAATAGGCCTTATCCAGTGCATATCAATGATTCCGGGCGTGTCGCGTTCAATGTCGACCATAGTCGGCGGTATGTCGCAGAAGCTGACTCGCAAGGCTGCGGCTGAGTTTTCGTTCTTCCTCGCCGTTCCGACAATGTTCGGAGCCACATGTCTCGAAACCTACAAGCTGATAAGCCATGGCGATGGTTCGCTCCTTGCAACCGGAAATAATCTTGAGATGCTTATCGTTGGTTCTGTGGTGGCGTTCATCGTAGCCATTCTTGCGATAAAGTTCTTTATTAATTATGTAACAAAATATGGTTTCGCAGCTTTCGGCTGGTATCGTATAATAGTAGGAATCATAATATTAATCTGCATGCTTTGTGGCGTTGACATGAAGATGGCAGACTGAGAAGTGTATGAATTTTACCGAAGGAGAGATAGTATGCATCAACAAACCCTATCGCATGTCGAGCTTCGGCGCGCTTGCGAGGGTTCGTTATCTTATATCACAGCGTCTTGGAGTAAAGCGCGTAAAGACCGGTCATGCCGGTACGCTCGACCCTCTGGCCACAGGAGTCCTGATACTCTGCACGGGCCGTGCCACCAAGCGCATTGACGAATTGCAGGCCCATACCAAGGAGTATACGGCCACGCTGCAGCTGGGTGCAACCACGGCAAGCTATGACATGGAGCATCCCGTAGACGCAACTTATCCCACTGAGCACATCACGCGCGAGCTGATAGAGGCCACGCTGCCCAAGTTTGTGGGCGAGATACAGCAGGTGCCGCCTGCATATTCAGCCTGCAAGGTCAACGGCGACCGCGCATACAAGCTTATGCGCAAGGGCCGCGACGTGGAGCTTAAGCCGAAGACTCTGCGCATCGACGAGATAGAACTGCTCTGGTTCGACCCCGAAAAGATGCAGATGAGCATCAGGGTGGTGTGCGGCAAGGGCACATACATAAGGGCGCTGGCGCGCGACATAGGCGAGGCACTTAATAGCGGAGCCTATCTTACGGCACTATGCCGTACGCGTGTGGGCGACATACGCATAGAAGACTGCATAAAGCTCGACGACGTTCCGGCGTGGCTTGAGCAGCAAACAATAGAAGATAAATTAACCGAGAATATTTAAGATATGAAACTGTCACAATTTAAGTTTAAGCTCCCTGAAGAGCTGATAGCCCTTAATCCGCCATATCACCGTGACGAGTGCAGGCTTATGGTGGTGCACCGGGTGTCTCAGAAAATAGAGATGTACAAGAAAGACGAGAATGGTGAGCCGTTGAAAGACAAGGACGGCAACCCCGAATATCTCGACTTCCGCAATGTTCTTGACTATTTTGATGAGGGCGACGCGTTCATATTCAACGATACAAAAGTTTTTCCCGCACGTCTGTACGGCACAAAAGAGAAGACCGACGCTAAGATAGAGGTGTTCCTTCTGCGTGAACTTAACGAGGAGATGCGCTTGTGGGACGTTCTGGTTGAGCCGGCCCGCAAGATACGTATCGGCAACAAACTGTTCTTTGACGAGAGCGGAAGCATGGTGGCCGAGGTTATCGACAACACTACAAGCCGCGGACGCACGCTGCGTTTCCTTTACGACTGTCCTCACGATGAGTTCAAGCATGACCTCTACGCACTCGGAGAGGCTCCGCTGCCGCATTATATCGTAGACCGCCGTCCGGCAACACCTGAAGACATAGACGACTTCCAGTGTATCTTTGCCAAGAACGAGGGTGCTGTTACGGCTCCTGCCTCTGGCCTGCATTTCAGCCGTGAGATGATGAAGCGTATGGAGATTAAAGGTATCGACTTCGCATTTATCACTCTCCACTGCGCTTTGGGCAACTTCCACGACATCGAGGTTGAAGACCTCACCAAGCATAAGATGGACTCAGAGCAGATGTTTATTAGTGCAGAGGCATGCAAAACGGTTAACAATGCCAAGCTTGCAGGACATCATGTTTGCGCCGTAGGCACAAGCGTGATCAAGGCCACTGAGACGGCTGTGGGTACAGACAAGATGCTGAAAGAATATGAAGGATGGACTAACAAGTTTATCTTCCCGCCTTATGAGTTTGGCGTAGCCGACTCTATGATAGCCAACTTCTATCATCCGATGTCAACGCTGCTTATGTCAACTGCTGCTTTCGGCGGTTATGACGTCGTGATGGAGGCCTACAACCTGGCCGTGAAGAACGGATATAAGTTCGGATGCTACGGTGACGCAATGCTCATCGTAAACGACTGATAAATAAGAAGTAAGGATTAAGAAGTGAGAGGTCTTGCCGCAAAGGCATCTTTTCTTGTTTCTTAATTCTTACTTTTCAATTCTAAACTTTTTATTTCTTAATCCTTAATTCTTGCTTCCTAATTGCATACGGTTTATTTTTCTCTTGGTACAAATTTAGGCGACCGCAAACATAACGTAAGGCGTGCCGTTGATCTTATCGGTGAACACATTGGTAGGGTAGAGCGTGTTTCGTCTCTTTACGAAACCGAGCCGTGGGGCTTTTCTTCAGACAATATGTTTGTCAATGCAGCTGTATGCGTGTCTACTCAGCTGAGTCCGCGTGCCGTATTGGAAGCTACGCAGGCTATAGAGCGTGACATGGGGCGCACTGTAAAGTCGGTAAACGGCCAGTATCACGACCGCATAATAGACATCGACATTCTTCTTTATGATGATGTAAAGGTGGATGAGCCTGATTTAAAGATACCGCATCCGCTTATGCATGAGCGCGACTTTGTTATGAAGCCGCTGCGCGAGATTCTCGGATGAGCAGGCAGAGCCGGGTCATCAAACAAACACACATTATTATAATAACCGCATTCAGGCAGCCATAATTTGGTTGTCTGTGTTTTTATGTGCAGGTACGCGCCTGAATGGGCACCGGCATGTAACTTGCAGCCTTATAGCACAGAAATGCTATTAACAGCTATGTCAATGCCGTGGCTGTATGTATATGGGAGGTTGGCACGTTATAAAAAGCTAAGTCCCGAAACCGTTTAGTAACAGTTTCGGGACTTCGTGTTTCTTTTAAGCTTTGTTTGCGCTTTCTTAAATTAGCGGCGCAGACCAAGAGCTTTAACTATTGCACGGTAGCGGTTGATGTCGCGGTCGTACAGATAGTCGAGCAATGCACGGCGCTTACCTACCAAGATAGTCAGTGATCTTGCAGTAGCGTGATCCTTGTGGTTCTTCTTCAGGTGCTCTGTCAGGTGTGAAATACGATAAGAGAACAGAGCTATCTGGCTCTCTGCAGAACCTGTGTCAGCGTTAGACTTTCCGTACTTGCCGAAGATCTCTTGTTTTTTAGCTTGATCTAAATACATTGAATTTTTTTGTTTTAAATGTTTTGTGATTACATCTTTCTGATGCAGCGCGCCGCTGTGAGGGCGTGAACATCATCAAATGCATCGGATTCTCCGAAATCGGGTGCAAAATTACAAATAAAAAGTTATATATAAAATTTTTTCAATGCTATTTTTGTTAAAGATGCACGGGTTTGATGTTTTTTATAATTTTAGATGTAGCATATTGGCCTAAATGATAAATATTTTTTACCTTTGCATATGTTTGTTATGACGGCTAATTGATATTTCTTATATAAAATTTAAGCTATGATTAAGGATATATTGATAATGGTTTTATTGTTCTCATTCAGCTTGCTCTCTAATGCTCAAAATAAAGCGATTGATGAACTTGCCAGCCAAAAGAGCCTGATGAGCTATAATTTAGGATTGTGTAATGCTGACGGATTTTCCAAATATATAGCTGATACTTATAAAATAGATACAATCGCATACATTGATATAGTCTTGATGGGTATTGAGGATGAACAGGACAATTATAATCTTGTTGATAACCGCGCATATAAAATTGGGCGTAGTCTGAAACCTATGATAAAGGAAAAGATGAAACAGGCAAGAAATATGTTTGACTTTTTTAGTCCTCTTATACCGGAAAATATTATAGATGAAGAGTCGTATATAATGGGTTTCTGTGACGGCGTAATATCTGGAAACAAAGGAAATGTGCCATTTGAGAAAGCATGTAATAAATATCTTGGATGGGTTGAAAAGATAAAGACCTTATACTATGAAGCGCTTTATAGAAAGAATAAGG
>UMLR01043923.1_pt1 | contig 137878 bp, 99 predicted proteins | sample 1966741 | NCBI WGS metagenome assembly UMLR01 (sample SAMEA4836207, study PRJEB28245) | human gut metagenome | biome: gut microbiome; material: fecal sample | place: Denmark | collected 2008 | reverse complement strand
CGTATCGAATGTCGGTAGCCGTTATTACGCTATGCAGATATGGGTTCAACCCGACCGCTTGGCTAATCTGGGACTTACAGTGGACGATTTACAAAAGGCATTGAAAGACCAGAATCGGGAATCGGCCGCCGGAGTATTGGGTCAGCAACCGATTTCCGACATCGATATAACGACTCCTATCATAGCACAAGGGCGATTATCTTCCGTAGGAGAATTTGAGGACATTGTCATACGGGCTAATCCCGACGGTTCTTTGATTCGTTTGCGCGATGTCGCTCGCATCTCTCTCGAAGCACAATCTTACAACACGGAAAGCGGAATAAACGGAGGTAATGCGGCCGTGCTTAATATCAACATGCTACCGGGAGCCAACGCAATGGAGGTCGCTGAATCTGTGAAGAAAGAGATGGAGGAGATTAGTCGTAACTTCCCGGAGGGTATTACTTATGAAATTCCCTTCGATATGACCTCTTATATTTCCCAATCCATAAACGAGGTTTACCATACGCTTTTCGAAGCCCTGATTTTGGTTATCTTGGTTGTATTTCTCTCGCTACAAAATTGGAGAGCTACACTTATCCCGGTTATAGCTGTACCTATTTCGTTGATAGGAACATTCGGAATCATGCTTGCGTTCGGATTCTCACTCAATATGATGACCCTTTTGGGTTTAATCCTTGCTATCGGAATCGTGGTCGACGATGCCATAGTCGTAGTCGAGAATGTAGAACGAATCATGAATGAGGAACATCTTAGTCCCTACGAAGCTACCAAAAAAGCCATGCAAGGATTGGGTAGTGCCATTATCGCTACCTCGTTGGTGTTATGTGCCGTATTCGTCCCGGTCAGCTTTTTGGCCGGTATTACAGGTCAATTGTACCGTCAATTCACGATTACTATTGCCGTTTCGGTCCTTATTTCGACATTAGTCGCACTAACTTTGAGTCCCGCCATGTGTGCTTTACTGCTCAAACCGGATTCAGGCAAAAAGAAAAACAAACTTTTTCGTTACATAAACTTATGGTTAGCACGAGGCAATAGACTTTACGAGAAACTCATTCGAAAAGGATTGAAGCATGCTCGTAGAGTAGTAGCAGCTTTCGGTATATCTCTGATAGCGATATGGGTTCTTAACGAAATAGTTCCTCAAAGTTTTATGCCACAGGAAGATCAAGGGTATTTTACCGTTGAGTTAGAATTACCGGAAGGCGCTACATTGGAAAGGACACGCCATGTAACTGAACGAGCCATGAACTATTTAATGTCTCGTGAAGACGTAGAGTATATACTCAATGTGACAGGATCTAGTCCCCGTGTCGGTACGAACCAATCTCGAAGTCAATTAACGGTCATTCTAAAACCCTGGGAAGATCGCAAATCGTCGAATCTCCGAGATATTATGGAGGAAATTCGTGAAGAATTAAAAAAATATCCCGAAAGTAAAGTTTATTTGAGTACTCCTCCCGTTATTCCGGGATTAGGTAGTTCGGGCGGTTTCGAAATGGTGCTCGAAGCACGAAGCGATGCGAGTTATGCCGATTTACAACGAGCCGCCGACACATTACTTTATTATGCCTCTCAACGAAAAGAGATAAGCGGTTTATCGTCTTCTATTCAAAACGATATACCTCAGCTTTATTTTGATGTAGATCGGGACAAGGCCCAAATGCTCGGAGTAAAAATAGCCGATATTTTTTCTACGCTCAAAACATTTACGGGGTCGATCTATGTGAACGATTTCAATATGTTCAACAGAATCTACCGTGTATATATCCAAGCCGAAGCACCGTATAGAGCACATAAAGATAATTTGGGGCTCTTCTTCGTCAAAGGAAGCAATAACGCCATGATACCTATTACCGCTCTTGGTACAACCTCGTATACAACAGGTCCGGGGACTATTCGTCGGTTCAATATGTTCACCTCCACAACTATATCGGGAGAAGCGGCCCCGGGTTATAGTTCGGGACAAGCGATGGCTATACTCGAAGAAATAGCAAGCAAGCATTTGCCTAAAAACATTGGCGTCGAATGGAGCGGACTTTCCTATCAGGAAAAACATGTAAGTGGTCAGACAGCCTACATATTGGCCTTAGCATTACTTTTTGTCTTCTTATTCCTTGCAGCTCAATACGAAAGTTGGTCTATCCCAATAGCAGTTATATTATCTCTTCCGATAGCAGGAGTCGGAGCCTATTTAGGAAACTGGATATGTGGCCTTGAAAATAATATTTATTTCCAAATCGGCTTGGTTATGTTGGTGGGATTAGTCGCCAAAAATGCAATTCTTATCGTAGAATTTGCCAAAGACGAAGTTGAGAAAGGAAATAATGCAGTGGATGCTGTAATCAAAGCCGCACACTTACGATTCCGACCTATCGTAATGACCTCTTTGGCCTTTATATTAGGTATGTTACCTCTTGTCTTTGCCAGCGGTCCGGGATCGGCCAGTCGTCAAGGTATCGGTACAGGCGTATTTTTCGGTATGATTGTGGCAATTACCGTAGGCATTATTTTTGTTCCCCTTCTTTTCGTATGGGTTTACAAGTTAAAATCTAAAATGATGAAACGATGAAACAGATGAAAGTTTTCATATATATATTGGTGACAGCATTCATTTTAAGTAGTTGTTCTATACAAAAACGCTGTCAGGCTCCCGAACTGAATTTACCAGATGAAATTATTGCAGGAGAAAACGATACATTAACCATTGCCGATATGTCATGGTGGGAACTCTATTCCGATTCGACTCTTAGCAAATTAATTAAAAAGACGTTAAGAAATAATCGGAATATGCAGGCCGCAGAAGCTCATATCAGGCAAATGGAAGAATTATACCGCGTGAGTAAAGCATCTAGTTGGCCAACTATCGGAGCTCAACTTTTCGCAGATCACGAAACCAATGATTATTACGGTGAAAAGTTCACAAAAGATCCCGAATTTAGTCTTAAAGCCTCATTAGGTTGGGAAATAGACCTATGGGGGAGCCTACGTTGGGGAAAAAGAAAGGGTGCGGCGGAGTACTTAGCCTCCGTGGAAGCTGCACGAGCCATGCAAATGACCCTAATTGCCGAAACAGCGACCGCCTATTTCGAATTAGTTGCATTGGATCAAGAACTTGAAATTGTTTTACAAACCGTAAAAACTCGTGAAGAAAGTGTCAATCAAGCCCGATTACGATTCGAAGGTGGTCTCACTTCCGAGACAGCTTATCAACAAGCACAAGTAGAACTGGCCAGTGCTTCGGCTCTTATCCCCGAGTTGGAGCAAAAAATCGCATTGAAAGAAAATCAAATTGCGGTATTAGCCGGAGAATATCCGTCGAAAGTGGAACGAGGAGAATTCGACTTAAATGTAAGTTTACCCGAAAATATACCTATCGGGCTTCCCTCTACCCTACTGCAACGAAGGCCCGATGTGCGTCAAGCAGAGCAACAGCTACAAGCTGCTATGGCGGCAGTAGGGATTGCATATGCCGATCGGTTTCCACGATTAACTATAAGTTTAGTCGGAGGGCTTGAAAACGATGAATTAAAAGGTTTTTTCGAATCTCCATTCTCCTATGTGTCTGGCAATCTCGTAGCTCCTTTATTAACCTTTGGAAAGAAGAAAGCCCAATATAAAGCGTCATTGGCAGCCTATGACGAAAAACGTTTCGCCTATGAACAAAAGGTTCTTGAAGTTTTCCGAGAAGTAAATGATGCCGTGATAACTTATCAGAAAAAAAGACGAACATCGGAACTTCAACTCAATCTTTTTGAAGCAGCTCAAAAGTATGTAGATCTAGCACAATTACAATATTTCAACGGAGTTATTCGTTACATCGATGTTTTAGATGCCCATCGAAATTTTTTCGATGCTCAAATCGGTTTGAGTAATGCTGTAAGAGACGAGTATCTTGCTATGGTGAATTTGTATAAAGTATTAGGTGGCGGCTGGGGAACAAACCCAATTTAAGCGAGCAAATTTTTCTATAAATAAATAGATAGAGCCGGGGATTATAATCCCCGGCTCTATCTATTTATATCCATTTTTTATCAGCAAAGTTTGCGTGCCCCATCGGCAATCACGACATCATAAACTTTGGGAAGACGACCGAATTTTGTCTTATATTCTGCTTTGGCTTTTTCCACGAACGCATCATACAATTCGTCCTTAACTAAGTTTATCGTACAACCGCCAAATCCACCTCCCATCACACGAGAGCCGGTCACACCACACTCTTTGGCAATATCATTCAGGAAATCGAGTTCTTCACAACTTACCTCATACAATTTACTCATTCCATGATGAGTCTCATACATCTTCTGCCCTACTGTCTCATAATCTCCTTGTTCAAGAGCATCGCATACGTCAAGGACTCGTTGCACTTCACCGATCACATATTCTGCACGCATATAATCCTCGGCAGACACCTCTTCTTTTACCTCGTCTAACATAGACATATTGGCATCTCTCAGGAACTCTACATGCGGGTGTTTCTTTTGTATGGCGGCAACCACATTCTCGCACGATTTGCGTCGGTCGTTATAAGCGGAAGATGCCAACTCATGCTTTACGACAGAATCGAGCAATACGAGTCGGTAACCTTCGGGCTTGAACGGGAAATATTGATATTCCAACGAACGGCAATCCAGTCGTATCAGATGACCGGCTTTACCGAACACCGAAGCAAATTGGTCCATAATACCGCAATTTACACCACAATAGTTATGCTCGGTAGCCTGTCCGATTTTAGCCAATTCGAATTTGTCGATGCCACAGTTGAACATATCGTTCAAAGCGAAAGCATAAGTACTCTCCAATGCAGCCGACGAAGACATACCTGCACCCAGAGGAACATCGCCGGCAAATGCTGTATTAAATCCGGCTATTTTACCGCCTCGTTTAATAATCTCTCGGCACACACCGAATATATAACGAGCCCAGCTGGCACGGGGAGCGTCTTCCTCGTTCAATCCAAACTCTACATAATCTTTTAAATCTATCGAATATGCGCGGACTTTATCCGTCCCATTAATTTTAAGTTCTGCAACCATTCCTTTATCGATAGCTCCCGGAAATACAAATCCACCATTGTAATCTGTATGCTCTCCTATTAAGTTTATACGACCGGGAGAGGCATATACCGACCCGGTAGAGCCATCAAAATGTTTGATAAAACGACTTCTTACAAATTCTATATCCATAATACTAAATTAAATAATTGTATAACTTATATGATTATTTCTCTCGAACCGAAAATTTAAACTGTGTATGACTTTCGAATTTTTCATGAGGGCGTAAGATAACAGAAGGATAGTTTTCATGATTAGGGCTATCTGGAAAATGTTGAGTTTCGAGACAGATAGCAGCTCTCATCGGATACCGTTTCCCATTTTTCCCGATAAAATTCCCTGTCATCCAATTGGCTGTATAAAGCTGTACACCGGGCTCTGTCGTAAAGACGTCCATCACGATCCCGGTTTTGGGCGAAACACACTCTGCACAAAATGAAAATTCACCGCTCCGCTTCTTATTCAAAATATAAGTATGATCGTAACCTTTTCCATAAACCAGTTGTTCAAACGGCTCGTTTATACGGCTACCGACTTCATAAAGTTTACGAAAATCCATCGGGGTTCCCTCTACCGCCGACTTCTCTCCGTAAGGTATAGCCGTATCATCAGTAGGTAAATAGTAATCGGCATCAATGCATAACAGATGATCACCGATGTAAGGATCTCCCGCACCCGACAAATTAAAATACGAATGGTTTGTCAGATTAACGATGGTAGGTTTATCGGTTTCTGCATAGTAAGTTATATCAACGGCGTTATCGTCGGTTAATTTAAATATGACCTTCACTTGCAGATTTCCGGGAAACCCTTCTTCACCATCAGGAGACAATCGGGAAAATTCTATTGTTTGTTTATCCAATTGATTGGCATCCCAAACATGAAAGTTGAAGCCTTTTACCCCTCCATGCAGACTGTTAGGCCCATTGTTTATCGCTAATTTATCATACAAAACTCTATCGACCGTGAATTTTCCTTTTGCAATACGATTGGCATATCTACCACAAGTCGCTCCAAAATAAGGCTCCTCCGATGTAAGGTATTCCTGTATGTTATTATGCCCCGTAACCACGTCTATCATCTTCCCATTTTTATCGGGAACCATTAACGAAACGATACGAGCGCCATAATTAGTTAGGGTCAATTCGCACCCGTTTTTATTAACCAAGATATAGAGACCGGTTTGTTTACCATCGACTAAGCCTTGAAAATGTGTTGGATTCAATCCTGAAAGAGTCATATCCATATTCTTCTTTTTAAGGTTAACTAAATTTGTTGATTGTGTAAAGTTAACGTTATCTTTTTTTCTTGCAAAGATTTTTTTATGGTTTTGCATAAAATTATCAGAGAAGAAAAATTTTAACGGATTTTTCACTACATCTCTCCTCTCCCGATTCACCTCTGCATATCGATCGATTCATAAAACTCGTGATGTAAATCTGTATCTGATTAAACATACTTATTGAAGTTTGTCCCACTCACTTTTCCTTCGTTCTTAACACCTCTCATAGACTTGCACACAACCTCTAAATATCTCGGTTCATATTCATAAAATCCAGCCCGGTGTTTCGTCGAGACTTTGCCGATCTGGATTTTCACCTATGTATTCGATAAATCCCGTAGAAGAGAGTTTATTCTTTTATCCTTCATTATTATCTTATATTAATAATTTTATGGGTTTGAAGTGAAAGCCTCCATCGGGGGTGGCTCTTAATGTATTCGATAGCTGCGGTAAGATTGTTTTCATTTTTTATCTCGTCATTGACATCACAAGGTTGCAAGCTACAAAAACACTCATAAGCTGTGGCGATTTTTTCATACAGTTCCATATCTTGTCCCTGATAAACGACTTTGATTTCATTCATACGCTGTATTTTCACGGGAATCGTTTTAGGAGAGCAAGTAATCCAATCGATCGACCGTTCCAAATCGGTATCTAATGCGATTGATCCGTTGGTTTCGATTTGAACAAATTTCCCGACTTCATGCAACCGATCGACAAGCGAATGCGTAAGTTGTAAAGTGGGTTCCCCTCCTGTAATAACTACATGTTTCGCAGGATAATCAGAAATAGCCTTTACAATCTCTTCTTCTGTAAAAATAGTATAATCCTCATGTTTTGTATCACAGAAATCACAATGCAAATTACACCCCGCTAACCTCACAAAAATCGCAGCCGTACCTGTAAACACACCTTCACCCTGTAATGAGTAAAAAATTTCATTTACTTTCATCTGTCAATATTTTCATTTTCAAAATCGTCGATTTCGTAAATAGCCGTATTTCCACCACTTTCTTGAACTTTGGTTTTATAACATTCGGGAATCTGATCCGTAATCCATTTCGCTATGTTTTCGGCGGTCGGATTAAAAGGCAGCAATTCATTCAGATTCCCATGATCAAGATAACCATGAATCTTATCTTTAATGTGTTTAAAGTCACAGACCATACCGTCTTGATTCAGTTCTTTCGCTTTACAATAAACCGTAATAATCCAGTTATGGCCATGTAATTTTTCACATTTACTTTCATATGAAAGGTGCAAAGAATGCGCGCCTGCAATTTCCATTGTCTTAGCTACGTAATACATTATAACTTAACCGTTTTATTCGTTATTAATCCTCGTATTCTGTCTGATCCTCAATCCCGGCCTCTCGAAGAGCCTCTTTGCGTTCTACACAAGTACCGCATTTCCCGCAATGTTTCTCCCCTCCTTTGTAACAAGACCACGTTTCGGCATAGTTCAAATTCAACTTTTTCCCCCGATTGGCAATTTCTGTTTTTGAAATATCGGTATAGGGAGCAAAGATGCCAATATTCTCATAAGTTCCCGAACGCATAGCTTTATCCATAGCTTGGATAAACTCCGATCGACAATCGGGATAAATAGCGTGATCTCCGCCATGATTAGCAATGAGAACTTGTTTCAAGCCATTGCTTTCTGCAATACCACAAGCAACTGATAACATAATGCCATTCCGAAACGGGACAACCGTACTTTTCATATTTTCATCGGCATAATGTCCCTCCGGTACAGAGTCGCTACCGTCCAACAACGAACTTCTGAAATATTCTTTCATAAACGCAAGAGGTATTACTATATGTTTTATTTTTAACCGCTCGCAATGAATGCGAGCAAACGGTATTTCTTTATGATTATGATTAGCTCCATAATCAAAAGAAACAGCTAATGCTATGCGGTCGGCACACTCATACAACAAAGTAATACTATCCATACCGCCAGATACTACGATCAACGAATCTTTCATATTTTCTATTCTTATATTCGATTGCAAAGATAATGAAAGGTAAGAGTAGGATAAAACGGACAAGTTCGTTTTTCGTACCTATTTTTGTATTTCTCACAAAGGGGGGAACGTGCAAAACCAAAGTTGAAACACGCTTTATTCAATTATATTCAGTGCAACCTGTAAAGATAAATTAAATCCATATTCCTCTTATAGGATTTCTTGCGCAAGCCATTAAAAAAATTCATATCTTTGCCAAAAGCAAAGATAAAATTGAATATCGCAATGAAAGCAAAAACACGTGTTCGCATTATCTTTTTTTGTTTAACCATCTCTGCCATAGGCCTCCCTTTAATATTGATTAGCACACCTTCTATCCATCAGCATTTCGAGCCGGAAAATATAGCCATATCTTTCGTCGAAAATCTATCCAACGCTAACTTCCAAGAAGCTAAAAAGCTATCGACTCCCGAGTCGGCCGAAACACTATATTTGTTTGAGACCTTAGTCGGAAATCAATCCGATGAATTAAAAAACACACCCACTCATTTCAATATTTCTTATTCTGAGATGAATACTTCACAAGATACCCTGTTCGTACAAGGGAAATTATTTTTCTCACATAAACACAAACTCATACGAAAAATTAATCTTACTTTGGTTAACCGTAGAGGAAACTGGTTGGTCGATTGTCGTGACAATACTATTTTCTGATATTCACGGAACGAATCGAACCAACAGAGCCATACCGCTGTTAAAATCATATTCATCTTATTAAATTTCAAGACATGAACAAATTTCAAGATATTATCGCAGGTGATACCCCGGTTCTAGTAGACTTTTTTGCAGAATGGTGTGGTCCCTGTAAAATGATGAAACCAGTCCTTGAAGAATTGAAAAAGAAAATGGGGAATAAAATCATTATACTAAAAATAGATATCGATAAAAATATTTCCTTGTCTTCGGAGTATAGAATACAGTCAGTCCCTACCCTTGTACTATGGAAACAAGGCGAAATCATTTGGCGACAATCTGGCGCCCTGTCGTTAAACGAATTAGAACAAATTCTATCGTCTTATATACGATAGTTTCATAAGATTGTCACTTTTTTATAACTGAATACGAAAACAGGTTATACTTCGATATACCCAACTAAACTTGTTCCTGTTCCAACCTTATATTAGTCCTCAAAAGATTACGGGTCGAAAAGAAAAACGAACTTATTCGTTTTATCTTTCTCTTGCCTTGCACTATCTTTGCAAAAATGCGAAAATAGGCGGCACTCGGCATAACCAAATAAATTTGTTTCTGCCCTCGTTTGCACTATCTTTGCAGCGCATTAAAAAGAAACTATGAGATCGAATCTGTATCTGAAACTATTCATATCATTTTTTAAAATAGGTGCGTTCACATTCGGAGGTGGTTGGGCTATGATACCTCTCATTGAAAGAGAAGTCGTGGATAAACAAAACTGGATTAAACGGGAAGATTTTGTCGACGCACTTGCCATTGCACAATCATTGCCCGGAGTGTTGGCAGTGAATATATCCATATTGATCGGAAACAAATTGCGAGGATTAAAAGGTTGTCTCATGGCGACACTCGGTACAATTCTACCCTCTTTTCTAATCATCTTGGCTATTGCAATCTGGTTTGTTCAAACGTATGACAATCCGGTAGTCGAGCGTATATTCAAGGGTATAAGACCAGCAGTGGTCGCACTCATCGTGTCTCCGGTATTCAGTACGGCTAAAACAGCACGTATCAATATTAAAACGGTTATTATTCCCATTATAGTGGCATTATCAATCTGGTTAGGAGGGATTTCCCCCATTTGGTTCGTCTTGTTAGGAGCTATCGGTGGAATACTTTACTGCAATCATGTCATCGCCAGTTCAAAACAAAAGAGTAATAAAGAAGAAAAATAGCCATGTGGATCGTATATCTCAACTTATTTTGGGCCTACCTAAAAATCGGACTATTCGGTTTTGGTGGCGGATACGCCATGCTCTCGCTCATTCAACACGAAGCGGTAGAAGTCGTTCATTATGGCGAAAGCCAACCGTGGCTTACCCCGACCGAATTTACCGATATCGTAGCTATTTCTCAAATGACTCCCGGTCCCATAGGAATAAACAGCGCTACTTATGTAGGATATGTAGCTGCCGGTAATAGTATTTGGGGGTCAATAATCGCCACATTCGCCGTATGTTTGCCGTCTTTCATTTTAGTCTTATTAGTGAGCCGTTTTATACTTAAACATAAAGATAACATTACTATCAAAAGCATATTTTCCGGACTTCGTCCTGTGGTTGTCGGTCTGATAGCTTCTGCCGCACTCCTCCTCATGAATAAGGAAAACTTTCCAGACTATACAATAAGTATCGGTATTGCAATAATCTCATTTGTTCTGGTACACTATGCGAAAATACACCCTATACTCGTTATCGTATTGGCTGGTATTTCAGGATATGCCTTATACTAAAATATGAATTATGAATTACGAAGAAACATTGGAATATTTATATAAACAACTACCCGTTTTTCAACAAATAGGAAGTGCCGCTTATAAACCGGGACTACAAAATACCGAAGCGCTGGACAAATATTTCGGATATCCCCATCGAAAGTTTCACACCATACATGTTGCCGGGACCAACGGTAAGGGATCGGTATCGCATCTATTAGCCGCTATTCTGCAATTAAACGGATATAAAACTGGATTATATACCTCTCCGCATCTTATCGATTTCAGAGAACGTATCCGCATCAATGGAAAAATGATTTCCAAAGAAGATGTTATTCAATTTGCAGAGAAACACCTTGCATCTACACTCCATATCCAACCATCATTTTTCGAACTCACCATGATGATGGCGTTTAACTACTTTGCCGAAAATCAAGTAGATGTCGCTGTTATCGAAGTCGGATTGGGCGGAAGATTGGACAGTACAAATATCATTACTCCTGATTTATGTGTCATTACCAATATCAGCTATGACCATGTGCAAATGCTCGGAGACACCCTGCCGAAAATAGCCCGAGAAAAAGCAGGTATTATAAAATCTGGAATACCGGTCGTGATCGGTGAAGCTCAGGGAGAGGTGAAGCAAGTATTCATCGATCGAGCAAAAGAGATAAAAGCCCCCATTATATTCGCAGAGGAACAAATTCATTTCCGGTCGACCCAACGAAATGACAAAGGTTGGGAATTCGATTCTCCCGAATTTCCGCACCTTTTCGGGGAGTTAAGCGGGCTATGTCAGGAGAAAAATGCAGCTACCGTTCTGACAGCAGTCGGCCAATTACGAAATTTAGGATACAATATCTCCGACCAATCGGTCTATGATGCTTTCGCCCATGTCACCAGCCTTACCGGTTTAATGGGGCGATGGCAACAATTGGAATCGTCTCCCCGACTGATTTGCGACACCGGACACAACACCGGAGGCATACAATATATAGTTCGACAGTTGCAAAACGAATCTTATCAAAACTTGCGTATTATCATCGGTATGGTCAATGACAAAGACATTTCGGGAGTTTTGGCTATGCTCCCCCAAAATGCCGTTTACTATTTCACCCGGGCCTCGATACCTCGCGCTTTACACGAGGAAAGACTGTACGAATTAGCAATAAAAGCAGGATTGACAGGGAAGTGTTATCCGTCGGTTCAACAAGCTGTGGAAGCGGCGAAAAAAGAAAGCCGCCCCGATGATCTGATCTTCGTAGGCGGCAGTACATTCATCGTGGCCGACTTGCTAAAAACTATGCTTTCACAGCAATAACCTCTATTTCGACTAATGCTTGTTTCGGTAATTCTTTAACTGCAAACGCCGACCGAGACGGAAATACGGACCCGAACTGCTCGGCATATATTTCGTTCATTTCTCCGAAAAGAGACATATCGGCCAACAGCACGGTCGTCTTTACAATATGTTCGACCGAATAACCGGCCTCCGCCAAAATAGCTTTAATGTTCGCAAACGATTGACGAGTTTGAGCTTTGATGCCCTCAGGCATTATTCCGGTTTTGGGGTCGATGGGCAATTGCCCCGAAAGGAAAATCATATTTCCGGTTTCAACAGCTTGACTATAAGGTCCGATAGCAGCCGGAGCAGATGTCGTAGAAATTACTTTTTTCATATCACTCATTATTATTTAATTTATGGGAAAGCACTCGGCTTTCTTCTATTTTCAAATCTTTCAATGCAATACTATCACCCTTCTCTTCCATAAGCCTACGGGTATCTATTATAGCCGCCCATTCCTTTGGGAAATCGGCTTTTAAATTACAGATAAAATCCTCGTCTCCTTCTCTGTCGATGGCTCGCAATAAATAGCCCAAAGTCAATCGGCTGATGTCTACCGCCGGTTGATATGCAGGAACCCTCTCTTCCTCCGACAATGTCTGCGAAATAATATTCACCCGTTCCAATTCATCGACGGTACGCTCTACCAACTGTATGGGAATAGCATAACGTCTCGATATCTGTCCTTTGGTCATCGGAGGAAGTCCCTCCTTGAACCGATGGACAATAACTGTGGCTATGACTAATATAATATAATCGGAATACCGACGAGATATATCGTTGGTTTCTTTTTCGAAATTGAAATTTACTACATTTTGAGATGAGTAAGTCAACACAGCACCAAACAGACAAATCAACCATGAAAATTGCATCCAAATGAGCAACAACGGCAAAAATGCGAAACTCCCGTAAATAGCATTATATTTCGATACCCAAATTTGGCCCGAAATATATATAAATTGAAAAATCTGAAATACCGTACCACAAATAAGCCCAGAAATAAACGCATATTTGAACTTAACCTTCGTATTGGGTATAAAAATATAAATAGCGGTAAAGAACAAAGCGGTAAGTATATATGGAGCTAATCGAAAGACCCAACGCAGCAAAGGGCTCATAAAATCGAATAGAACCGAAGAACTGAGCATGGTTGACATAAACAAAGAAAATCCGCTCGATGCAACCATCAAAATAGGCAAAATCAAAAACATCGAGGTATAATCGGTAACCTTACGATAAAACGATCGACCGCCTTGTACCTGCCAAATATCATTGAATGCTTTCTCTATATTGGATAACAAACTTATCAAAGTCCACAAAAGGAAACAAAGGCCTATCCCCACGAATACTCCACCTTTCATCTGATCGAGATACTGGTCGACGAACCCTAACATATATTCCAATGCATTGCGTTGCGCCGGGAAATAATCGAACAACTGACTTTGTATAATATGTTGGAATCCGAATCCCTTACAAATAGCAAATAACATAGCCAACGCAGGCACGATTGCCAAAATCGTACTAAACGTCAAAGCGGAAGCCTTTTCCTGCAACTTTTCATTTAAGAAACAGCGTACCGACAAGTTCAATGTTTTAAGAATATGAATATGGAGCTTATACTCGGTCACATGCCATATATCGACCGAGACAAACTGCCATAACCGTTTTATCAAAAGGCTGGCGCGGGCAAAAAAAGAGGGCTTGTTTTTACGCTGAACCATAGAATATATCGTACAGAAAACTTCTACAAAAAAATACAGCAGGCCTGTAAGCCGGGTTATGTACTCTCGAAAGAGTGTCTGTCATTTATCTCGACCCTGTGTCACCACAAGGCTCTAGCGGTTTACCCCCCGGCATCGGGCGAGCAACCCTACAACGCCGGTATACATAACCTTACAACCCATAAGACGTACGGCATTCTACATTACTGTAAAACCCGGTGAGCTCTTACCTCACCTTTTCACCCTTACTGCTTTCGCAGCGGTTATTTTCTGTTACGCTACTCCACTCTCGCGAATGGCTTCCCGTTAGGAAATATGGTGCTCTATGTTGCCCGGACTTTCCTCTCGCATCATACGAGCGACAGACCGTCCTGCTGTACGTTACAAAGATACGATAAAAATGGCAAAGACAGAATACTGTCAGTATGATTTTTAATCTTGTAAATTTTAACGGACAATATGACATGCCTAAGTATATAAAAATGATTCTCATGACAGTCATCTGCGTTAACCCCTGTTAAGTAGCTATCCTGCTTATTAAAAGAGCTTAAAAAGAAGATGCAAGGGTTTCAACGGCACGATAAATGTATTAAATTTAACGTCTGAAAAACTTAAATACAAGATAATATTAACATTTAAAGCTAATAGATTATGAATTCTTACGGAAAAAAATTGATGGGCATCGCCTTAATTGCAGCTCTGAGCTCCGGAATTACAATCGGCGCATTTAGTATATTGAATAAGTCGGCCGATTCAAAAATACAAGATCAATCGCTCGACAGTGGATATGCACAGCCGACTCGCTTTACAAGAGTAATCAATCGACCGGCTGTTGAAACAGATTTCACCACTGCCGCCGAAAACACGGTTAATGCCGTCGTTAGTATAAAATCGATTTCTACACCCAAACAAAGTCAATTAGGCGGTTTTAGCGATCCGTTTTTCGAATATTTCTTTGGACAAGGAGGGCGCAATATACAACCTCAGCCTCGTGCTGGATTGGGGTCGGGAGTAATTATTACCCCCGATGGATATATTGTAACCAATAATCACGTAGTAGAAGGAGCCGATAAATTGGATATAACCCTGAATGACAATAGGACTTTCAATGGTCGTGTAATAGGAACCGATCCTTCTACCGATTTGGCATTGATAAAAATAGATGCCAAAGATCTCCCCATCGTCAAATTTGGCGATTCCGATAATTTGAAAGTCGGAGAATGGGTATTGGCGGTAGGAAATCCGTTAGGATTAACATCGACGGTTACCGCTGGTATCGTAAGTGCCAAAGCTCGTAGCATAAGCGCACTCAACCCTCGTAGCCAAAAAATGGGTATAGAGGCGTTTATCCAGACCGATGCAGCTGTAAATCCGGGAAATAGCGGTGGAGCATTGGTAAATACAGCAGGTGAATTAGTGGGTATCAACACGGCCATTTACTCCGAAACAGGAAGTTACGCCGGCTATTCATTCGCTATTCCCACTTCCATAGTAAGTAAAGTAATTGCCGATTTGAAAGAATATGGTACCGTACAAAGAGCCGTATTGGGTATAGGGTATAGAGAAATAGATTCCGAATTGGCCAAAGAAGAAAATCTTGAAGTACAAGAAGGAATATACGTCGGTGAAGTATACAATCGCAGCGCTGCGATGGAAGCAGGAATAAAAGAAGGTGATGTTATAACCTTTATTAATGGCGTAAAGATTAAAAATGGAGCCATGCTTTCCGAACAATTGAGTAAATATCGTCCCGGAGATAAAATTAAAATAGGGTTGTTACGAGGAAAAGAATCCAAAACTGTATCCCTGACATTAAAAAATAGTCAAGGCAATACCGAGATAACCAAGATTGCCGGAATGGATTCTTTGGGAGCTGGATTCAAAGAATTAGATGCCAAGAGTTTGAGAGAGATGAATATCCGATATGGAGTGCAGGTTATTGGATTGAAAAACGGTAAATTCAAAGCGGCCGGTATGCGAGAAGGATTTGTCATTCTTGAAATCAATAACACCCCGATGAAGTCGGTTAGTGACTTGGAATCCATGTACGACTCTATTGTAAAATCAAATCAAAATCAAAAAGTTATGTTCATTACGGGTATTTATCCGAATGGAAAAATGATGTATTATGCAGTAGATTTGGCCGATTAAATCTTTTTGGAATATGACCCCTAAACAAGGGTCATATTCCAAATTAAAAGATAATTATTAAATATAGCACAACAAACACAACAGAACAAATATTCAAACGTTATAATAATAAATACGAAAAAGGCAGGAGCAGTAAAATGGTATTTTTGTAGATTCACGTTCAAAATTAAACATTTTTTACAGCTCCATTAACAATAAATATAGTATATTTGCAGTCCCAAAATCTCAATATTGCAAGATGAGACAATTAAAAATTACAAAATCGATTACGAACAGGGAGAGTGCTTCTCTTGACAAGTACCTACAAGAAATCGGACGCGAAGACTTGATTACGGTAGAAGAGGAAGTAGAACTTGCCCAACGCATTAAAAAAGGCGATCATGCAGCACTGGAAAAGTTAACACGAGCCAATTTGCGTTTTGTCGTTTCGGTTGCCAAACAATACCAAAATCAAGGGTTAAGTCTCCCGGACTTAATCAATGAAGGAAATTTGGGTTTAATTAAAGCTGCCGAAAAATTTGACGAAACGAGAGGCTTCAAGTTCATTTCCTATGCAGTGTGGTGGATTCGTCAATCTATTCTTCAAGCTCTAGCCGAGCAATCGAGAATCGTTCGTTTGCCATTAAATCAAGTAGGATCTCTCAATAAGATCAGTAAAGCTCTTTCTAAATTCGAGCAAGAAAACGAACGTCGTCCCTCTCCCGAAGAGCTCGCAGAAGAATTGGATATACCGGTAGATAAAATCTCCGATACATTAAAAGTGTCGGGACGGCATATTTCGGTAGACGCCCCTTTTGTTGAAGGAGAAGATAATAGTCTACTCGACGTATTGGTTAATGACGATTCCCCCATAGCAGATAGGTCGTTAATTAACGAATCTCTCTCGAAAGAAATCGATCGCGCACTTAAACAACTTACTCCTCGTGAAAGCGAAATCATTAAAATGTTTTTTGGAATCGGCTGTCAAGAAATGACTCTCGAAGAAATTGGAGACAAGTTCGGATTAACCCGAGAAAGAGTTCGACAAATAAAAGAAAAAGCCATCAGAAGACTCAGGACTGCTTCGAGGAGTAAACTGTTAAAAACTTATTTAGGATAACCTTATTGGATTGTCTGCCCCAATGGCAGGAAAAACCGACCTGCACCTCAGGTTGGTTTTTTATTTTAAATACCTCTTCATTTATTTTTTCAGTCGTTCGATTGCTCAATCGCAATAAAAAATTTACCTTCGTCCTCAACAAATAATAAAATCATGGCTAAATACCTATATCAGATATTGTTAATATCAACCCTATGCCTTTTTTTACAAAATACATCGGCACAAGAATCGACCACAGGTTTTGAAAACGGGAACAATCAATACGTCATGCGCGAAAGCAACTTGTCGGATATGAGCAAAGATAAAAAAATCAAACCTGTTACATTTGGAGTTGAAGCAGGAGCATCCATCGATATGTCGGGGAATGACTTTTCTTCTTTCGATTTAGATTTATTCGCAGGCTACCGGTCCCACACCATCAAATGCTTTGGTTTAGGAATAGGTCTTCACAGTTCATTTTCCAACAATCGATACTACCTCCCTATTTATGCACTTTTCCGTTGTAATTTGCTAAGCAATAAATCTCTTCTTTTTGTTGATTTCAGAGCGGGTTATTCTACCAATCAAATGTACAAAGGAGAAAATCAAGGTGGCTTTTTTGGTTCTGCCGGATTAGGTATGAACCTATCTGTAAGTAAAAAATTCGGGTCTCATATTCTTATCGGATATAATTTTTATCAAATATCTCCATTTACCGATGAAAAAGGAACTTTCCAAGATATGAACGGATGCCATCTCGTATCTATCCGATTAGGAATAAGCTTCTAATGGAACGAGTTGCCAATTATAAATAAATATATTTTCGTCGATAAAAATTACAGATTATAGATTTAAAGAAGAAAAATATGATATTTTATTTTGTTTTCTCAAAACAATAACTACCTTTGCACAGGAAACAAAAAAATTCAATAATGATAATAGAATTGCTAAACAGCCTAATTATTGATCTTCTATCGAATGTAACAGAATAGAAGTGAGATATAGTGCCTAGCAATTTACGATACAAAAATTATAGCCTTTCTCACGAATACGTCGAGAAAGGCTTTTTACAATTTAATATAGCAATAACATGTCCGACAGATTATTTATCTTTGACACAACATTAAGAGACGGAGAACAAGTTCCCGGATGCCAACTCAACACAGTTGAAAAAATACAAGTAGCTAAGGCATTAGAGACACTTGGTGTCGACATCATAGAAGCCGGATTTCCTGTATCGAGTCCCGGAGACTTCGAATCGGTCGTCGAAATATCCAAAGCTGTAACATGGCCCACGATCTGTGCGCTTACCCGTGCTGTCGAAAACGATATAAAAGTTGCAGCCGAGGCTCTTCGATATGCCAAACATAAACGTATTCATACAGGCATTGGAACTTCGGACTATCACATTAAATATAAATTCAATTCGACTCGTGAAGAGATTGTAGAAAGAGCTGTGGCTGCTGTCAAATATGCGAAAAAATTTGTAGAAGACGTACAATTTTATGCTGAAGATGCAGGCCGTACCGATAATGAATATTTAGCCAGAGTAGTCGAAGCCGTCATCAAAGCAGGCGCTACGGTTATAAACATACCAGATACAACTGGATATTGTTTGCCGGACGAATTTGGACAAAAAATATTATATCTCAAAGAACATGTCTCAGGAATCGATAACGTTACGATAGCCACTCATTGTCACAACGATTTGGGCATGGCAACGGCGAATACGATGGCTGGAATCCAAAACGGAGCCAGACAAGCCGAAGTTACGATAAACGGCATCGGTGAAAGAGCTGGAAATACAGCCCTTGAAGAAATAGCCATGATTTGCAAATGCCACCACAACTTACAGATAGAGACTAATATCAATACACAAAAGATTTACGGAATAAGCCGCATGGTCTCTAATCTCATGAACATGCCGGTACAACCGAATAAAGCAATCGTTGGCCGCAACGCATTCGCCCACTCGTCAGGAATCCACCAAGACGGTGTATTGAAGAATCGGGAAAGCTATGAAATCATAGATCCCAAAGACGTCGGAATTGACGAAAACTCTATCGTATTAACCGCAAGAAGTGGACGGGCTGCTTTGAAACATAGACTTCATTTATTAGGTATCGAATTGGAAAAAGATGCTTTAAACAAAGCTTATGATTCATTTCTTAAACTTGCCGATCGTAAAAAAGATATCAATGACGACGATATATTAATGTTGGTAGGGAAAGAGAGAACAGCCAATGCACGCATACAACTAGACTTCCTACAAGTAACTGCCGGAGTAGGAATAAAATCCGTTGCCAGCATCGGATTAGACATAGCCGGTGAAAAATTCGAAGCAGCAGCTTCGGGAAACGGGCCGGTAGATGCCGCCATAAATGCTATACGATGCATCATTCACCGAAAAATGGTAGTCAAAGAATTTCTTATACAAGCTATCACCAAAGGCAGCGACGATGTAGGGAAAGTACATATGACTGTGACCTACAACGGAAACTCATACTACGGATTCTCGGCAAATACAGATATTGTCGCAGCCTCTGCCGAAGCCTTTATAGATGCTATTAATAAGTTCATTATATAACGAAATCACATGAATACATTATTTGATAAAATATGGGATACCCACGTCGTAACCTCGGTGAAAGGAGGCCCCGATCAATTATATATAGACAGGCACTATTGCCACGAGGTTACCAGTCCTCAGGCTTTCAACGAACTGAGGGCTAGAAATTTGAAGGTTTTTCGACCGAAAAGAACGACTTGTTCTCCCGACCATAATATTCCCACGTTAAATCAAGACAAGCCTATTGCCGACCCGGTTTCTCGCAATCAAGTAGAGACACTCGCCACCAATGCTAGCGAGTTCGGCTTAGCTCATTATGGACTGGGAAATAAAAAAAACGGAATCATTCACGTTATCGGACCGGAATATGGGTTGACTCAACCGGGAATGACCATCGTTTGCGGAGACAGCCACACTTCGACCCACGGGGCTTTTGGAGCCGTCGCTTTCGGTATTGGCACGAGCGAAGTTGCTATGGTATTGGCATCCCAATGTATTTTACAGCCCAAACCTAAAACAATGCGCATAAATATCGAAGGAAAACTTTCTCCCGGAGTCACAGCTAAAGACATCGCTTTATTTATCATTTCTCGAATGACGACAGGAGGAGCTACCGGATATTTTGTGGAATATGCAGGAGAAGCAATCCGCTCGCTCAGTATGGAAGAAAGAATGACAGTCTGTAACCTCAGTATCGAAATGGGAGCTCGCGGAGGTCTGATTGCTCCCGACGAAACGACATTCGGTTATATAAAGGATAAAGAATTCGCACCCAAGGGAAAAGATTGGGACAAAGCCCTCGCCTATTGGAAAACTCTATATAGCGATAAAGATGCTACATTCGATAAGGAAGTGACATTTAATGCGGCAGAAATCTCCCCTCGCATTACCTATGGGACAAACCCCGGAATGGGAATCGCTATCGACGAAAGAATACCGTTGGAAGAATCGATCGAAGACAGTGGAAAAATTTCGTTTCGCCGGGCATTGAGTTACATGGGTTTCTCTGCCGGAGAGCTTCTAATGGGGAAAAAAATCGACTATGTTTTTTTAGGAAGCTGTACAAACGGCCGTATTGAGGATTTCAGAGCTTTTGCCAATTTGGTAAAAGGGCACAAAAAAGCTAATCATATAATTGCTTGGCTCGTACCGGGGTCACAAGCCGTGTTGCGACAAATCAAGGAAGAGGGCATCGATCTTATCTTGTCGGAAGCAGGATTCGAAATACGTCAACCCGGTTGTTCGGCTTGCTTAGCCATGAACGAAGATAAAGTCCCCCCGGGAAAATATGCTGTATCAACCTCTAATCGGAACTTTGAAGGTAGACAGGGTCCCGGAGCGCGGACTATACTTGCCGGACCTTTGGTAGCCGCTGCGACAGCAATTACAGGAGAGATAACCGATCCCAGAAAATTTTTATAACTTTGTATGACTATGATAAAAAAAATCGACATCATAACATCGACATGTATTCCTCTTCCCCAAGAGAATGTAGATACCGATCAAATTATCCCAGCTCGTTTTCTAAAAGCCGTTTCTCGGGAAGGTTTCGGAGAAAACCTGTTCCGCGATTGGCGCTTCGATAAAACAGGGCAACCTATTCGAGATTTTATTCTTAACAATCCGCTCTATTCCGGTTCTATTTTAGTAGCGGGGAAAAACTTCGGTAGCGGTTCCAGCCGTGAACATGCTGCTTGGGCTATTGCCGGATATGGATTCCAAGTAGTAGTATCTAGTTTTTTTGCCGATATTTTCAAGAACAATGCACTTAACAACGGAGTACTTCCGGTAATTGTCTCAGAGCAATTTCTTACCAGTTTATTCAAACATATTTTTTCGAACCCACAATCGACCGTTACAGTCAATTTGAAAGAGCAAACCATTACAGATGACACAAGCGGAGAATCGGAACATTTCGAAATAAATCCTTACAAAAAGAACTGTTTGCTCAACGGATATGACGACATCGATTATCTACTGAGCAAAAAACAAGAAATAGAAAACTGGGAAGAAAAACATTCATAACGAAATCGAGAAGTACTATGGTTGTAGAAATTATGGATACTACTCTGCGAGACGGAGAACAAACGTCGGGGGTATCGTTCGCCCGACAGGAAAAATTGAGTATCGCTCGCTTACTTTTAGAAGACCTAAAAATTCCTCGCATCGAAATTGCCTCGGCAAGAGTTTCCACCGGAGAGTACGAAATGGCGAAACAATTATGCGAATGGGCCGAGAAACGAGGGCACATCGACAAAATCGAGATATTGGGATTTCTCGATAAAGGAGCTTCTATCGAATGGATTCGTTCTTGTGGAGCCAAAGTGATGAATTTGCTCTGCAAAGGATCGGAAAAACATTGTACCTTCCAACTTCAAAAAACGGTACAGGAACACGTCGAAGATATCAAACAAACTATTAAGAAAGCGAAAGAAGTCGGACTGAAAATCAATCTCTATTTGGAAGATTGGTCCAATGGGATACAACATTCCCCTCAATACGTTTTTCATTTAATGGATGCTTTAAAAAATGAAGCTGTGGAAAGGTTCATGTTGCCCGACACATTAGGTATCTTGAATCCTCTTCAAACGCTAAAATTTTGCAGAGCCATGCGCAGGCGTTACCCCGACTTACGATTCGACTTTCATGCTCATAACGATTACGATTTGGCGACTGCCAACACTTTCGCTGCAACTCTAACCGGAATACAAGGCGTGCATTGTACCGTAAACGGGCTGGGCGAAAGAGCAGGAAATGCACCCCTCACCAGTGTCGTAGCCGTGTTGCATGATCACGTAAAAGCGACAACCGGAATTACCGAAAACATGGTAAACAAAGTGAGTCGTATCGTTGAATCCTATTCGGGAATACGAGTCGCAGCCAATAAACCTATTATTGGAGAATCCGTATTTACTCAATGTGCGGGAGTTCATGCCGACGGAGATAATAAGAACAATCTTTATTACAATGATTTATTACCCGAACGATTCGGGAGGAAACGCGAATATGCACTTGGCAAGACTTCCGGGAGAGCCAATATCCGTAAAAATCTCGAATCGTTAGGTATCGAACTCGATGACGAATCCATCAAGAGAGTAACTCAGAGAGTGGTCGAGTTAAGTGATAAAAAAGAAATGGTTACCCCAGAAGATCTTCCCTATATCATTTCAGACGTATTAAAACACGAAACCATAGCTCAGCACGTCAAGGTAATAAATTATACTTTAAACCTTTCTCAGGGATTAAAGCCAGTAGCAATCATTGCCATCGAAGTAAACGGAAAAACATACGAAGGAGCGTCTACCGGCGACGGACAATACGACGCATTCGTAAAAGCCATACGGAAGATATACAAAGAACAACTCGGACGAACGTTCCCGTCGTTGACAAACTATACAGTAAACATACCTCCCGGCGGACACACCGATGCATTGGTACAAACCGTTATCTCATGGGATTATAATGGAAATATTTTGAAAACACAGGGATTGGACGCCGATCAAATGGAAGCCGCCATACAAGCCACAATCAAAATGCTTAACTTAATAGAAGATAAAGAGCTGAATATACAAGACAATTAAAATAGAAAGAATATGAAATTACATATCGCAGTATTGCCCGGTGACGGAATTGGACCAGAAGTAGTGGAACAGGCTTTGAACGTAACAAAAGCCGTTTGTGAAAAATTCGGACATTCTCTGGAATATCAAATAGCCCCGGTAGGAGCTTGCGCCATAGAAGAAACCGGATTGCCTTACCCCGACTCTACACATGAATTATGTATGCGCTCCGATGCCGTTTTGTTTGGAGCCATAGGTTCGCCCCAATACGACAATAACCCCAATGCGACCGTACGCCCTGAACAAGGGTTACTTGCCATGCGGAAAAAGCTCGGACTATTCGCAAATATTCGTCCCATAACCACCTTTCCCGGATTGATTCATAAATCTCCTCTCCGTTCCAATATTATCGACGGCGCAGACTTTATGTGTATCCGAGAATTAACGGGAGGATTATATTTCGGGCGACCGCAAGGCCGTAGTGAAGACGGGAACATAGCCTATGATACTTGTATATACAGTCGGGAAGAAATTGTACGAATTGTCCAATTGGCATACGAATACGCCATGAAACGGCGTAAAAAAGTTACAATGGTCGATAAAGCGAATATATTGGCGACCTCCCGACTATGGAGAGAAATCACGCAAGAAATAGCATCGGAGTATCCAGAAGTCGAAACCGAATTTTTATTCGTCGATAACGCTGCCATGCGCATGATTCAATGTCCCAAAAGTTTCGATGTCGTCGTTACCGAAAACATGTTTGGCGATATACTCACCGACGAAGGTTCCGTTATCACAGGTTCCTTAGGTATGCTGCCATCGGCATCGATTGGCCTGCATACTTCTGTATTCGAACCTATACACGGTTCCTATCCTCAGGCAGCGGGGAAAAATATAGCCAACCCGTTGGCAACCATATTGTCGGCGGCTATGATGTTCGAATATGCATTTGGGTTGAAAGAAGAAGCCTTATCGATTCAAACGGCCGTGTCCAAATCGATGAATGCCGGAATCGTAACCGAAGACATCGCCGGCACAAGTACGAAATCCTACCATACCGACGACGTAGGCGAATGGATTGTCGAATGGATAAAAAGCCACTGATCAAAGCAATAATAAAGCGGATAGTAAATTTTGAATACTATCCGCTTTTTTGCTATTTCCTTATCTAATTATCTATTGAGCCGAACCAGAAAATACGACAATTCTATTCCAATTATTATTTTTCGGATATAATTGAGAATCACTACCATTAGCAATAATCTGTATTCGTTTTCTATCTATATTGTATTTCTCGGTCAATAATTTGACAACAGACTCCGCACGACGCTGGCTCAATTGTTTATTATACTCGGGTGTTCCGGTTGCTTTATCGGCATACCCTATTACCGAGATATTACAAGATGGATTGCTTTTCATCCATTGTGCTATGTTATAAACATTTACCATTTCTTCATTAGAAACAACAGCGCTATTGATCGTAAAGCGTACTACACCCGTCAACTCTTGGCTACAAGCCGCTGGCTCTATTACAGTTACCTCCTCTACAACCGCTTCTGGGCATGGAGGACATTCCACAACTCTTGACTCGCACTCGTTCAATTGAGCCCTCAATGCATTAACCCTGTTATTCAAATCGCCGATAACCATTTGATCGGCATAAGCATCGTATGCTTTAAATCGGTCTTTGCCGAATTTAATAGAAAAACCTCCGATTGCCGAAATAACACTTTCGACTTCTGTTCCTTCGACAATTCCATTAAAATGATCGCCAATTAAATTACCTCGTCCCTCCAAGAAGAAATCGACATAATGCGACAATCTGAAATTCAGTTTAATACCGGCTGTTATAGGGAAAGCATACGTTTTATTATTATATGGAGTATTATGGAATGAATAAATACCACCGGCTCCGGCAAAAGGTATGATAGAAAATACACGATCCTCGTTATAACCGTGGAAAGTATTAAACATATTCCACATGATATCGCCGTAAACCGCAGCATAACGCATATGTGTCATCACTCCTTCGGCAAGCGGCCAATTGGTATGTAAAGCACCTCCCATTGCAGATAATCGGAATCCCAAATACGGGCTGATCCATTTACCGATAGCGAAGTCCATAGCCAGTGTATATTGAGCATCTCCTACATGTTCGGTCAAAAAAGTTTGACCTCCGGCTCCTATCGAAATAAACCAGTTATTTTTATGACTATCAGAATAATACCTAGGCTTGGTAGGTACAACCTCTGTTACCGAAACATCTTCTTCAACAATAATCGCTTGAGCTCCTGCCGATTCGGAATAACAGAAAAGCGAAGTTGTAGCTATGGCTACCGCTAAATAAAAGAAATTTGTTTTCATTTTAATTTGTTTTAGTTATACAATTTTGCAATTACATTTCAAAAAAACAGGAGCATAAGTCAAACGCTATTATCCGTTTTTGTAAATTAAAACAAACAGATAAAAGAATGTGTTCACCAACCGTCGAAAAAAAGAGATAGTAAAATTCTATATTATTTAGGCTATATAAGCTTCTTATAAAAAATGAAAACAGGTTATACCGGTTGGTAATAAATTATTAAATTTGCACATACCGATGAATGCGAAACTTTTACCCATCGAATAACAGAGGTAATATTTATGAAACGAAATAAAAAAAATTCTGATTTTTTCTCGAAAAAACGCTCCAAATACAAACTTACATTTTTCAACGAAAGCTCTCTTGAAGATGTATGGACTATTTGTTTTTCCCGATTTGGAGCCATAATGACCGCCATTCTTCTCATTGGTCTGATTGTCGTAGCTATACTCTCTGTAATCGTAGGTACACCTGTAAAAAATTTATTACCCGGATATTTGAAAACAGAAGAACGAATCGAAATGGTTGATAAAATCCTTAGAGTCGATTCTTTGGCGGCAGAAGTACAGCGTCGCGACGCATATATAAAAAATCTTGCTTCCATACTTACCGGTGAAATAAAAATAGATTCTATCGGACAACAAGCCGACAGTCTGCTTTCCACAACGACAGATACTCTTCTACCGGAATCCAAACTGATGGCAAACTATATCAAGCAATACGAACAAGAAGAAAAATACACGCTAAATGTTTTTACCCCGACTACTCCTATCGACGGAAAACTGTTTTACCCGCCGCTAAAAGGCAAAATAATCAAAGCCTATAACCCCAAAGAAGGACATTTCGGTATCGACATACAGTGCCCCAGAAATACAGCTGTTTCTGCCGTCCTCGATGGCACGATTGTTTCCGCCGGTTATACAATCGATTACGGATATGTCGTATATATACAGCACAGCAATAATTACCTGTCGGTCTATAAATATAATTCGGGGATTCTTAAAAACATAGGAGATAAAGTATCGGGAGGTGAAAAAATAGCCGTGACCGGGTGGGAAGATGGTAAATCCTCAAAACAATCATGTGTGGCCGAATTTCAATTGTGGCACATGGGTCAGTCGTTAGACCCGGAAAAATATATCACTTTCTAATCCCGATTCATTAAAGATACACTTTATTTTATACCTTTGTAAAGTTAAAATTGAGATTTGACCTCTTAAACCGAATGAAAAAGCAATTAGCAATATTAGGCTCTACCGGATCGATTGGAACTCAAACATTAGAAGTTGTCGCCGAATATCCCGACTTATTCGAGGTATACACATTAACAGCGAATAATAACGTCGACTTGCTGATAGAACAGGCCAAACATTTTAATCCCGATTCGGTAGTAATAGCCAACGAAGCTCATTATAATAAGCTGAAAGAAGCTCTGAAAGATTTCCCTATAAAAATATATGCGGGAGAAAATGCCATTTCTGAAATCGTAGAGGCAGCGCCCATCGATATAGTAGTCACGGCAATGGTAGGATATTCGGGGTTAAAACCTACTATACGAGCTATCGAAGCTCATAAGACCATTGCTTTGGCCAATAAAGAAACATTGGTAGTTGCCGGGGATCTCATCAAACGTCTTGCTCTCGAATACCGGACACCTATCATTCCTGTCGATTCGGAGCACTCTGCTATTTTCCAGTGCTTAGTTGGCGAAGGAGATAATCCTATCGAGAAAATCATTTTAACGGCATCCGGCGGACCATTCCGAAAATTCACGGCAGAACAGATGGCGCATGTTACCAAAAGCGACGCTTTAAAACACCCCAAGTGGCACATGGGACATAAAATTACCATAGATTCTGCAACACTTATGAACAAAGGCTTTGAAATGATCGAAGCCAAATGGCTGTTTGACGTATCCCCTCAAAACATAGAAATTGCCGTACACCCGCAATCTATCGTGCACTCTATGGTTCAATTCAAAGATGGATCTGTCAAAGCTCAACTGGGGACCCAAGATATGAGACTCCCCATTCGATACGCCTTGTCCTATCCTGCTCGTTTGGAAAGCTCGGCTCCGAAATTGACACTCGAACAATACTCCGAACTCACATTCGAGTATCCCGATTTCGAACGATTCCCTTTGTTACGATATGCATTTGACGCTGTCGCAACAGGTGGGAATATGCCCTGCATTATGAATGCGGCCAACGAAATAGCCGTAGCCGGTTTCCTTAACGACACGATCGCCTACCCCGACATTGCCCGCATTGTTTCTGAAACAATGGAGCATATAGAATTTATCGAGTCACCCGAATATGAGGATTACGTCCACACAAACAAATTAGCCCGCAATTATGCGACCGAACTTGTTAAATCATATCAATAAAAAATAGCATTATTAATGGAAACATTCTTAATAAAAACAGTACAACTACTATTAAGCCTCTCCATATTAGTCATTTTCCACGAATTTGGACATTTTATATTCGCCCGAATGTTCAAGGTTCGGGTTGAAAAATTCTATCTGTTTTTCGATCCGTGGTTTTCTCTTTTCAAATTCAAACCTAAAAATAGCTATACCGAATATGGAATCGGCTGGCTACCGTTCGGAGGATATGTGAAGATTTCGGGAATGATCGACGAATCGATGGACAGAGAACAAATGAGCCAGCCGCCCAAACCGTGGGAATTTCGGTCGAAACCGGCATGGCAAAGGCTCCTAATTATGGTAGCGGGCGTTGTATTTAATTTCATTTTGGCCGTCTTCATCTATTCGATGATCGTCTACACATGGGGAACATCTTATATACCGTTCAAAAACGCTTACGCTGGTATGGAATACTGTGAGTCGGCAAGAAACATAGGATTCCAAAACGGAGATATTCCTCTCTCGGCCGACGGTGTCGATTTGAATTATATGTCGAGCGAGACCCTTCAAAAAATAGTAGACGCCAAAGAGGTGAAAGTTTTGCGAGATAACGACACAATAACCATCGAAATCCCCAAAAACTTTATGTTACGATTGATCGATAAAGAAGAACTGTTCGCATTATACCGTATTCCTTCTGTCGTGTTCGAAGCCTCCCCGAATACCGGGGCAGCACGAGCCGGTCTGCAAAAGGGAGACCATATAGAATCGATCGATGGAGAAAAGGCATCATCACTAAATGAAATGCACAAAATACTGGAATCCAAACCTAACACCAGCGTGTCGGTTGTCTACTCCCGAGGCTCAGAAGTGAAAACGACAGAAATCACGACAGATTCTTTGGGACGATTAGGCATAGCCATTGCTCCTTTGAGCGATAGTTATGCAATAGTCACAGAACATTATGGATTCTGGGAATCTTTTCCCAAAGGGATAGAATTGGGAGTGGACAAATTGAAGAGCTACGTGAGTAGTATGAAATATGTATTCACCAAAGAAGGAGCTCAAAGTTTAGGCGGATTTGGAGCTATCGGAAGTATATTCCCGGCAACATGGGACTGGGAGGCTTTTTGGAGCATGACAGCATTTCTCTCGGTCATATTAGCCTTCATGAATATTTTACCTATTCCTGCTCTTGACGGAGGACATGTCTTATTCCTACTATACGAAGTGATTACAAGAAGGAAACCGAACGATAAATTTATGGAATACGCACAAATGGGAGGCATGCTCTTCCTATTTGCATTATTGATTTATGCTAATGGAAACGATATATTCCGATTTTTCTTTAAGTAACAGACTATGGACTACATTAAAATAACATTAAAACCGGGGAAAGAAGACTCGTTCCACAGATTCCACCCATGGGTATTCTCAGGAGCGATATATCGCTTTGAGAAACAACCAGAAGAAGGAGATATCGTCGAGGTAACAGACCATCAAGGAAATTTTATCGGTATAGGCCAATACCAAATCGGTAGTATTGCCGTTCGTATATTGACTTTTAAACCGGAAGAAATAAACGAGCAATTCTACTTCAAAAGATTGCAAGAGGCATATAATGTGCGATTAAGTCTCGGTCTCCTTAACGGAGAGTATAACAATACCTGCCGATTGGTACATGGAGAAGGAGACAATTTACCGGGGCTTATCATCGACTTATATAATAAAACGGCTGTCATGCAAGCTCATACTCCGGGCATGCATTACGCCCGTCATCAAATAGCCCAAGCGTTGAAATCGGTTTTGGGAAATGCGATAGACAATATCTACTACAAATCGGAAACTACTCTCCCCTATAAAGCAGAACTTGATGCAGAAAACGAATATCTGTTGGGGGGCGATGCACCTAATATCGCCACGGAAAACGGACTGAAATTTTATGTCGATTGGGTTCGTGGGCAAAAGACCGGGTTCTTCGTCGACCAACGGGAAAACCGGGCCTTGCTCGAACGCTACGCTCACGGACGATCGGTTTTAAACATGTTCTGCTATACCGGCGGTTTCTCTTTTTACGCCATGCGGGGTAATGCCAAATTGGTACATTCGGTCGACAGCTCTTCGAAAGCTATCGATCTGACCTGCAAAAATGTAGAGTTGAACTTTCCCGGAGATAACAGGCATCAAGCATTTGCCGAAGATGCGTTCAAATTTTTGGATACTATGGGAGATCAATATGATTTAATTATTCTCGATCCACCGGCATTTGCAAAACATAAAAAAGTATTGAATAATGCTTTGCAAGGTTATCGGAAACTGAATGCAAAAGCATTCGAAAAAATTCGTCCGGGAGGAATATTGTTCACATTCTCTTGTTCGCAAGTAGTAAGTAAAGAAAATTTCAGATTGGCTGTTTTCAGTGCCGCAGCACAATCGGGACGCAATGTCCGCATTTTACACCAACTGACTCAACCCGCCGACCACCCGGTTAATATCTATCACCCGGAAGGTGAATACTTGAAAGGGTTAGTCTTGTATGTAGAATAAACCAAATTTCAAAAAATCACGTTATATGAAAAAAATTGTTTGTACAATGGCTTCATTGCTTATCTTAGCATCTTGTGCTACCAAACAGGAAAAAGACGACTTCGATTACACCGTAGAATCGTTTGCCGATCTTGAAATCCTGCGTTACAAAGTTCCCGGATTCGAGGAATTATCTTTAAAACAAAAAGAATTGGTTTATTACCTCTCCGAAGCTGCGGCATACGGCCGGGATATACTTTATGACCAAAACGGAAAATGGAACTTGGCCATTCGCCGCACTCTCGAAGCAATCTATCAAAACTATACCGGAGACCGCGAAAGTCAGGATTTCAAAAATTTTGAAGTTTATCTGAAACGGGTGTGGTTTTCAAATGGAATTCACCATCACTACGGCTGTGACAAATTTGTTCCCGAATTTTCACAAGAATTTTTTACCGAAGCTGTTAAATCGCTCGACCCTGAAACACTTCCTCTAACCACTGGTGCAAGTGTAGACGATCTACTCAATACATTGACTCCTGTTATTTTCGATCCCTCGGTCATGCCCAAACGAGTAAATCAAGCTGCCGGTGAGGACCTCATCGTCACCTCGGCATGCAATTATTACGATGGTGTGACTCAGGCCGAGGCAGAAGCGTTTTATAACAAAATGAAAAATCCCAAAGACGAAACTCCTATCTCGTACGGACTGAATAGCCGTTTAGTAAAACGTGACGGAAAAATCGTAGAAGAAACCTATAAAGTGGGCGGACTCTATACCGAAGCTATCGAGAAGATTGTATATTGGCTCGAAAAAGCTGCCGGCGTAGCAGAAAACGAACAACAGAAAGAAGTCATCGAGAAACTCATCGATTATTACCAAACCGGTGATTTGAAACAATTCGACGAATATGCCATTCTCTGGGTAAAAGATCTCGATTCCCAAGTAGATTTTGTCAACGGTTTTACCGAAACTTACGGCGATCCATTGGGCATGAAAGCGAGCTGGGAATCTATCGTCAACTTTAAAAATCTCGAAGCATCGGAACGGACTCATACGATCAGCGATAATGCTCAATGGTTCGAAGACAATTCTCCGGTGGATTCTCGATTCAAAAAAGATAAAGTAAAAGGTGTTTCAGCCAAAGTAATCACAGCGGCAATGTTAGCCGGAGACTGTTACCCCTCCACCCCCATAGGTATCAATTTACCCAACTCTAACTGGATTCGCCACATTCACGGATCAAAATCGGTAACGATCGAAAACATTACCGAGGCTTACGAGAAAGCCGCGCAAGGTAACGGATTCAACGATGAGTTCGTATGGAGCGATACCGAACGGAATTTGATGAATAACTACCTCTTCCAAGCCGACAACCTTCACACCGATTTACACGAATGCTTGGGTCATGGATCCGGTAAATTGTTACCCGGTGTAGATCCCGATGCATTAAAAGCATATAGCTCCACATTGGAAGAAGCTCGTGCCGACTTGTTCGCTCTATATTATATGGCCGATCCCAAAATATTGGAATTAGGTCTTCTTCCTTCGGAGGATGCCTACAAAGCAGCTTATTACAAATACATGATGAACGGACTCATGACTCAGCTCACCCGCATAGAACCGGGAAAAAACATAGAAGAGTCGCACATGCGTAATCGCCAATTAATCGCCCGTTGGGCCTACGAACATGGTAAAGCCGACAATGTCGTGGAATTTGCCAAACGTGATGGAAAAACTTACGTTGTCATCAATGATTATGAAAAACTACGGAGTTTGTTCGGTAAATTACTGGCCGAAGTACAACGGATAAAATCGGAAGGTGATTACGAAAGCGGTAAAAACTTAGTCGAGGAGTATGGAGTAATTGTCGACCAAGATTTGCACAATGAGGTATTGGCTCGATATGAAAACCTACACATAGCTCCGTACAAAGGATTTGTAAATCCGGTCTATACACCTATCACCGACGAGAACGGAAATATAACCGACATACAAATCTCCTATAACGAAGGATATGCCGAGCAAATGTTGAGATACTCCAAAGACTATTCTCCTCTGCCTATCTATACGTCTATACCCGTTGTTTGTAAATAATCGATACAACGATACTACCCTCACCCCGATATATGCCAGATATATCGGGGTGCTCTTTTTCTACAAAACATCTTTACTCGCTTATTTTTAATTTGTATCTTGCAACAAATTTCAATTACACATCATGCAACAAAAAATCAAAGACATAAAACTTAAATTCAGACAGGCAATGAACGGGATCGTTTCTCAAAACATGAGAAATCTCGGAGCCAACTACAAAATAAACTTTGGACTAACATTACCCCTGTTAAAAAAAATAGCCGAAGAGATACCGGCGGATGCTCAACTGGCAAATGCTTTGTGGAACGATACCGCCGTGCGTGAATCGATGATGCTGGCGCCTATGCTCTACCCCGCAGATGAATTTAACGAAGATGAAGCAGAAAAGTGGGTCACGAATATGCCCAATATCGAAATTGCCGATATATGCTGTAAAAGCCTGTTCCGCCGACTCCGATTCGCACCTCGAAAAGCACTGTCATGGAGTCTCTCCGACAAGATGATACGACAGTATACCGGATTGCAGTTAGCGACAGCTTGGCTTATCGACCACCACGAAATAAACGACATTTCGATATTCGAGCAGATAGCCGATATCGCACTAAAAAAAGTGGCAGACCCAAATGTCAATTTAGCTTTTCCTGCCGTCAATTATCTCAAACAAGCCATGCATCATGACAAACTTTCTGTCTATATTCTGTCGAATTCAAAAAACTCATTCGAGAACAATGAGTTATACAGTAACTTATTCGATGAATTAAACCAAGAAAAGGAACTGTTCAAAGAATTTTCGAGATACGATTCAAACTGAATTTGTTTTGCTTGTAATACAAAAATAGCTAAATTTGTAACATAGGTTGTTTACCATGCCAGAAGAAAAATCAAAAGAAACTGTAAAACAGTTGTTTATACAATTTTTAGAATCCCGGAATTTACGAAAAACCCCGGAACGGTTTGCTATATTGGAGAAAATATACACGACAACTCAACACTTCGATGTAGAAACTCTATATGAAGCTATGATCCAAAATGGATACAGAGTAAGCAAAGCCACGGTCTATAACACGATAGATCTGTTACTCGAAGCCAACTTAGTGCGCAAACACCAATTCGGGAGTAATCTGGCACAGTATGAACGAGTATATAATGCCAACCATCATCATCTCATCTGTATGAAATGTGGTAAAGTCAGGGAAGTAAAAGATTTGGATTTGATGTCCAATTTGAATACTCGCAAATTCAATAAATTCAATACATCGTACTATACCCTATATGTCTATGGCATTTGTAGCCGATGTAGCAACAAAAACAAAAAAGATAAAATCGAAAAGAAATAAACCGAATTAAAGTTTACATAACACTCAAATTATGAAAGTCGATGTTCTCTTAGGATTGCAATGGGGCGACGAAGGTAAAGGTAAAGTCGTTGATGTATTGACACCCAATTATGATATAATCACTCGCTTTCAGGGAGGCCCCAATGCCGGCCATACACTGGAATTCAAAGGCGAAAAATATGTTTTACGCTCTATTCCTTCGGGTATTTTTCAAGGAGGGAAAATAAATATCATCGGGAATGGCGTAGTTTTGGATCCTATTCTGTTCAAAGAAGAAGCCGAAAGTTTAGCCGAAAGCGGACACGATCTCACCCAATGCCTCTACATTTCAAAAAAAGCTCACCTGATTTTACCCACACACCGAATTCTCGATGCGGCTTATGAAGCTGCGAAAGGAAGCTCCAAAATCGGGACCACAGGAAAAGGTATCGGACCCACCTATTCCGATAAAATCAGTAGAAACGGTGTTCGCGTAGGCGACATATTCCTCGATTTCAAAAAAATATATACCACGGCAAAAACTAAACACGAAAATATTCTTCGCTCTCTTAATTACGATTACAACATAGACGAATTGGAACCCAAATGGTTCGAAGCTATCGAATACTTGAAAAGATTTAAAATCATTGACAGCGAACACGTTATCAATCATTACCTGAAAGAAGGAAAATCTATCCTCGCCGAAGGAGCGCAAGGAACGATGCTCGATGTCGATTTCGGTTCTTACCCGTTCGTCACGTCATCGAATACCGTATGTGCCGGGGCATGTACCGGATTGGGCGTTGCTCCTAGTAAAATCGGAGAAGTGTATGGTATATTCAAGGCCTATTGTACCCGGGTAGGAAGCGGCCCCTTTCCAACTGAACTATTCGACGAAACCGGAAAGAAAATACGAGACCTCGGCCATGAATACGGTGCTGTGACAGGACGAGAACGACGCTGCGGCTGGATCGATTTGGTAGCCTTGAAATACGCAATTATGATAGATGGAGTAACCAAACTAATCATGATGAAAAGCGATGTTCTCGATTCTTTCGAAACCATTAAGGCTTGTGTCGCTTATCGGATAAATGGAAAAGAAACTACTGAATTCCCCTACTCTATTGAAGAAAATATTGAACCGGTTTATGTAGAACTTCCGGGCTGGAAAACCGATATGACTAAGATTCACACAGAAAAAGAATTTCCCCAAAAGTTCAATGATTATATCGCATTTTTGGAAAAAGAATTACAAGTACCTATCCAAATTGTATCGGTGGGACCGGATCGTGAACAAACGATTATCCTATCCAATAAATAATAATTAACCTAACCTCTATCTACTATGGCTAAGATTAAACCATTCAAGGGAATACGTCCTCCGAAAGATTTCGTCGAGCAGGTGGCCTCACGGCCTTATGATGTTCTCAATTCAGAAGAAGCGCGCCAAGAAGCCGATGGTAATGAAAAGTCGCTCTACCATATTATTAAACCTGAGATCGATTTCGTTTCCGGTACGGACGAACATAGTCCAGAAGTTTATCAAAAAGCGGTAGAGAACTTTAATATGTTCCAAGAGAAAGGTTGGTTGGTACAAGATAACAAAGAACATTATTACATCTACGCTCAAACCATGAACGGACATACTCAATATGGATTGGTCGTAGGTGCATGCGTCGAAGACTATATGTCGGGAGCAATTAAAAAGCACGAACTTACTCGGCGAGATAAAGAGGAAGACCGTATGAAACATGTGCGTATCAATAATGCCAACATCGAACCGGTATTCTTCGCTTATCCTGATAATACAGAACTCGATGCAATCATCAAACAAGAAACTTCTGTTTCTCCTGAATATGATTTTGTAGCTCCCGATGGATTCGGACACCATTTTTGGGTAATCGACAACGATAAAACGATAGCTCGAATTACAGAACTATTTGCACAAATTCCCAATTTATATATTGCTGACGGACATCACCGAACGGCTGCGGCCGCCCTAGTAGGGAATGAAAAAGCCCGGCAAAATCCCAATCATCGCGGTGACGAAGAATACAATTACTTCTTAGCAGTCTGCTTCCCGGCATCTCAATTACAGATTATCGATTACAACCGAGTTGTAAAAGACCTGAACGGACTTACCCCTCATGAATTTCTTGAAAAACTAAAAGAAAATTTCATTGTCGAAGAAAAAGGAGTGCAAATATATAAACCGAAAAAGCTACATAATTTTTCTCTATATATAGATGGAAAATGGTATTCCTTAACGGCAAAAGAAGGTACATACGACGATAACGATCCCATAGGAATACTCGATGTAACTATATCTTCCGACCTAATTCTCAGGGATATTTTGGGTATAAAAGATTTACGCTCGGACAAACGAATCGATTTCGTCGGAGGAATCCGGGGACTCGAAGAATTGCAACACCGAGTCGACAGCGGTGAAATGAAAATGGCTTTGGCTCTATATCCGGTATCGATGAAACAACTGATGGACATAGCGGATACGGGTAACATAATGCCACCCAAAACAACATGGTTCGAACCTAAATTAAGATCTGGGCTGATTATTCATAAATTGGAGTGAGAAGACTGGTCTATTCCCTCACTTAGCGGTTCTTTGATATAATATTATTTAACAAAGAACTGCTATATTATTTTTTATCTCATGCAGCAAAAAAGGGTTTGATTACATCTATTTAATGTAGAAGTAACTCAGGCCGAGTAAATCGGTATGAATGAAAAAGAGCTGATAGAAGCTTGTAAAAACAACGACGTTCGAGCGCAGAAGTTACTTTACGAAACTTTTGCTCGCAAAATGATGTCGGTTTGTTTGCGTTATGCCGATAATCGAGAAATGGCAGAAGACTTTTTGCAAGACGGATTTATCAAAGTTTTTTCTTCCATACGGAGTTACAGTTACGAAGGTTCTTTTGAAGGATGGATGCGGCGCATTTTTGTCAATACGGCATTAGAGGCTTTACGCAAAAACGATCTGTTAAGAAACGGAGTCGAGTTAGATGCGTTAGAACCACAGCAAGAGGCCGACTACTCTGCCGTAGAAAAAATATCGGCCGATGAATTGATGGAACTCATCGCGCAACTACCTCCGGGCTTTCGGACGGTTTTCAATATGTTTGCTATCGAAGGCTATTCACATAGAGAAATAGCCGAGACTTTAAACATCAATGAAAGTACTTCGAGATCGCAGTATACACGGGCAAAAAGATTGCTGCAAAAATGGATTAAAGAATTAAAATAAACAGGTATTGATAACAATCTATTAATGATAGACGATCAGAATTTCGAAAAAGCAATACGTACCAAACTGGTACAACATGAATCCGATGTTCCGGATGCCATGTGGTCGGGTATTGAGTCGAGATTGCCTAAAAGAGTACCCAATAAAGTACCCCTCTATCGTCGTATCATGTGGTATTCGGCCGCTGCAATCGTTATGGGTGTTATCGTTACGGTGGCTTTATGGCAATATCCAGATAAAGAAATATCCGCACCTCTCGCTGTTAATGAGGATTACACAGCTCCCACAATAACACAACCTTCTATTTCAAATCTTCATTCAAGTATTGAATCTCCTTCGGTAGAGACACCCAAATTTTTACCGGTTTCATCGCATCAGTCTCAGAGTCAAACAAAGCAAGAAACTCAAACAGACTCAAAAATTGAAATCGTCGAAACGAATAAAATGAATGAATCCCAAGTAGAAAACAGAGCTAATAATACAAAATCAGAACAATACGATTCACAATCCTATCGGAAAAAGTTAGAAGATTTCGAAAATGACGGCAAAAAACTGAAAGAGGCCGATCTTGCAATTACCGAACCGATGAAAAAGAGTAAAAGCAATGGGCTAAAATTCGGACTTATGGCATCCAATGCGACCTCTGGAAACAGTAAGAATCCGGCCAAAGCTATTCGCACGAGAAATCCGCTAATGATGATGTCGGCAAGAAGGAATCCAGTTTATGAATTTGACCACAAGATGCCATTATCTGTGGGAGCCACAGTTTCCAAAAGTTTGGCAAAAAATTGGGAGTTAGAATCAGGTATAATATACACTTATTTATACTCCAAATATCATTCAACCAACGGAAACGGTAGTCAAGAATTACATTATTTAGGTATTCCCATAGATATTATATATCGATTTGCCCGAGTGAAACGAGCATCTTTTTATGCTTCTGCGGGAGGAAAGGTCGATTTTTACCTTACCGGACAGCAGAAAGACGAAGGACACGACGAAGGAATCTCCGGGTCTGGGTATAAAAAGCTCGAACATGAAAATGTACAATTCTCTGTACAGGCCAAATTAGGAGCGGCTCTCACACTGTATAAGCAAACGGAACTTTATTTGGAGCCTCATATCACATATTATATCGAGAATAATTCGAGTATACACAATATATGGAAAGATAAACCTTTCAACTTTGGATTAACGTTGGGAATAAGAACTGGCTTTTAAACGAACAACATTTATAAACTAAGAACAAAAAAATAATGAACACATTGAAACTTGTATCTATTCTAATTTTACTCTGTGGCGTTTTATCATTTTCCGGCTGTTTAGGTGACGGTGGAAATACTTTATCTGTATACTCTACGGGCAGTATCTATAAAACTTCGACAGGAACTTCCTATATGTTTATAGACCGAGCCGGTATATCTGCGACAAGCGCAGAATTACAAGGTGAAAGGTTAGAAGTAGGCGACAGAATATTAGCTACCACGACCATCGATTTCGATAATCAAGGAACCCAATTGGCGCAAGGTATATACAATGCCACGATTGCAGGGGTACATAAATTCGATTGTAAAAACTATACATTCGATAATTCTATATCCTCTTTCGCTAGTGACACATTGCCCACACTATATGGTGTAGAACCTTTCCTAAGCTATCGCAAAGACGACACGATATTGACTTTTGCATATGTCAAACATGATGTAGAAAACGGTGATCCGAGTTCTTTGAAGCTAGTCCAACCTAAATTATACAATCCAGAGGCTAAAACAGATACACTCTTTCTCATATATGAAAAAGGGAATATCAAAGATAGCAAAAGCTCGGACTATATTTCTTTCAAATTACCTCAATATCCGAGTGACACAGATATTAACGTCGTTGTAAGATACAATGCCGAAAGTTCCAATTTATCGACCAATAACGGCGACGGAACCAGTAAACTATTTTCTATAACATATAACAGACCTTCGACACTAAACTAATTCTATAAAGAACTTTTATTTTTGATGTTTATAATTTCAGACGGGGTGTCCGTGAGGATACCTCTTTCTTTTTATAAAAACGAAGGCATTTCTATCGATTTCACCCATTGCAATAATTACAAAAGAATATTATCTTTGTTTCCTTATAATACTCATAAAAAACGATGAAAAAACTTTTTTTCTTTGCTATCGCCCTGCTATGGACAGGGTTCAGCTCTTTCTCGAAAACTCTTCCTTTGCAAGGAGAGTTTATAAATCCCTCGCACCGATACATTCAATACATAGGTCGTATCGGCCATAAAGCTCCGGATGCTATTCGTTTCAATTATCCCGGGGTTCAAATACGGGCTTCATTCCGGGGTACATCTCTAAAAATGTATGCCAAGCCCATGAGTGGATTTTTTATGGTAAAGATCGACAATGCTGCCCCTTTCAAAATTTCATTCAACTCCCCCTCCGACTCGATCGTTACCCTTGCCTCTGCACTAAACGATACGGTTCATACCGTGACTATCATGAATGTAATAGAGGCTTTCCATCGTCAACCGGAATTCAAAGGCTTTTTGCTTGACAAAGGGAAAAACTTGGTATTCCCGCCCAATCTTCCACAACGCAAAATCGAATTTATCGGTAATTCCATCACATGCGGATACGGAATAGAGAGTGTTGAAGCCTCCGATCCCTTTACCGAAGAAACAGAAAATCACTATTACACCTACGCTGCAATCACTGCCCGAAACCTCTATGCCCAACATTTTGCAATAGCTCGCAGTGGAATAGGTATCTACCGAAATTATAACGGGCCACGTGAAGGCAGTCCTGACTGTATGCCAGCCATGTATAATCAAACTCTTTTCAATGATTCCTCCGAAATTTGGGACTTCTCCCGATATATCCCAGACGTCGTATGCATAAACCTCGGTACAAACGATACCAGCACGCCCGGTTATGATACGAATCGTTTGTATAATGCCTATCTCGCTTTCCATAAAACAGTACGCAATAATTATCCAAAAGCCAAAATCGTGTGGCTTACAGGCTGTATGCTTCATGGTGAGTCGTTGTCTTTGGTTAAAAATACGCTCGACCGACTCTCCGATACACTTCACAAAGCCGGAGACCTAGAAGTATATCGTTTCGATATGACTCCCCAAACCGGAGAATTAGGATACGGAGCAAGTTGGCATCCCAGCCTTTTACAACAACAACGCATGGCTGACGAACTGACTCCATTTCTCCGTAAGTTAATGAACTGGACAGACTAACCAGCTTCAACAAAAAACATTACGGAAGACGGGCTCAAAATAAATTCGTTTTATTTTGAGCCAAGTCATATTCTGTAAAAGTCACATATAAAAAAGCCCAGAAAGACCTCAATCTTTCTGGGCTTTTTTATATGTTGGGTAGAACTATCTTAACGAAACAAATCCGTGTGGTCTGCGATATACCAATCGTACATCTTTTGTACCCCCTCCTCTATCTCGATTTTATGATGCCACCCCAAAGCATGTAGTTTGGAAACATCGGTCAATTTACGCATGGTCCCGTCCGGTTTATCGGCATTGAACCGAATCTCTCCTTCATAACCGACAACTTCCCGTATCCGATGAGCCAAAGCAGCTATGGTTATTTCTTTACCTGTTCCGATATTGATATGGCAATTCCTTACTTCCGGGTTATCACCTTTCACATCAGAGAAATCGACATGTTCGAGAATATATACCGAAGCATCGGCCATCTCCTCGCTCCACAAAAACTCACGTAACGGTTTCCCGGTCCCCCACAATTCCACATAATCGGGATAAATACCATACTTACCCAACACCGTGAGAATAGCTCCTGTCGTGGCGGTTCCCTCGATACCCTCCACTGGCCGCAACGATAAATCTTTACGAACAGCACCCCAATCGTCCATCATTAAACATTTTCCCAAATGTATCTTACGAATCATAGCAGGCAACACATGGCTTCGCTCCAAATGGAAATTATCGTTAGGGCCATAAAGGTTAGTAGGCATTACAGCAATATAGTTGGTTCCATATTGCAAATTAAAACTTTCACACATTTTCAAACCGGCAATCTTGGCAATCGCATACGGCTCGTTCGTATATTCCAACGGAGAAGTTAACAATGCATCCTCTTTCATCGGCTGTCGAGCATCACGCGGATAAATGCAAGTACTGCCCAAGAACAACAATTTCTTTACTCCATGTCTGAAACTTTCACCGATGACATTCTGCTGTATTTGCAGGTTTTGATAGATAAAATCTGCCCGATAGATACTGTTTGCCATAATTCCCCCCACATGAGCGGCCGCCAGAATCACATACTCCGGTTGCTCTTCGTCAAAGAATCTCTTCACAGCAACCCCGTCGAGCAAATCCAATTCTTTATGAGAACGACCTATCAAATGGGTGTAACCCTTTTCCTGCAAATTCTTCCAAATAGCCGATCCCACCAATCCGTGATGTCCGGCTACATATATTTTGGCACTCTTTTCCATACCGATTCTTTTCTTATTTAACAATACCCTTTTCCAGATATTCAGCCAAGTTCATGCGAATCTCGTCTCCGGCTCTCTCGACCGCCACTTTCGCCATGTCGGCATCGACCATAATCTTCACCAATTCTTCAAAAGAGGTCTTCATGGGATTCCACCCCAACTCTTTCTTCGCTTTCGTCGGGTCACCCCACAAATTCACCACATCGGTAGGACGATAAAAATCAGGAGAGACCTCGACAATGATCTTTCCGGTCGCCCGATCTATTCCCTTTTCATTCTCCCCTTCGCCTACAAAATCCAATTCTATACCTACATGATGGAATGCCAACTGACAAAACTCCCGTACCGAATGCTGTACACCGGTGGCAATCACAAAATCCTCCGGTTTATCATTCTGTAAAATGAGCCACATGCACTCTACATAATCCTTGGCATATCCCCAATCTCGCAACGACGAAAGATTTCCCAAATAGAGCTTCTCTTGTTTCCCTTGTGCAATACGAGCGGCGGCCAATGTAATCTTACGAGTCACGAAAGTCTCCCCCCGACGTTCCGATTCATGGTTAAACAAGATACCCGAACAGCAGAACATATTATAAGCCTCACGATACTCTTTGACAATCCAAAATCCATAGAGCTTGGCCACTGCATAAGGGCTGTACGGGTGGAATGGAGTCTGTTCGTTTTGTGGAACTTGTTCTACCTTACCATACAACTCCGACGTCGAAGCCTGATAAATGCGACAAGTTTCGGCCAAACCACATTGGCGGACGGCTTCAAGAATGCGAAGCACACCGGTGGCATCTACATCGGCTGTAAATTCCGGGGCATCGAATGACACTTGTACATGGCTTTGAGCTGCCAAATTATATATTTCATCGGGCCTTACTTTCCCGACCACCTGAATCAGACTCATCGAGTCTCCTAAATCGGCATAATGCAAATGGAAATGAGGCCGACCTTCCAAATGGGCTATACGTTCACGGTAGTCTACCGAAGACCGACGGATCGTTCCGTGCACTTCATAGCCCTTTTCCAATAAAAATTCTGCAAGAAATGATCCATCTTGCCCGGTAATACCGGTAATTAGCGCTGTTTTCATAACTGTATTTATTCGCTTTTATTGATTATTTCATCTATTTATAATGTCACCATAAAAATATAGCCGAATGCAAAAAACGAGCTTATTCGAGTTCCTTACCGAAGCAATTCCTTCATTTTACAAATATAGCGAAAGGTGATTGCAAAGGCAAACGGAAATCACATTTCCGATTTGACTCTGCCGAACCGTATCCTATATTCTACAAATATAGCGAAAGTCGAAAGCAAAAAAGTTAAGCTCGCTTAGGCCTTTTGATAAGACTCATCTTAGAAGCTGTTTTAAATTTATTGAGAAATAATATTATCATTGCAAGCAGGTATGTTCCGGCCATGTTGAGCCCCTGTCTCGGAATAAATTTAAAACAGCTTCTTATATTCCATAAATATAACAAAAGATAAATGTAGTGTCAAATTTTCAAATTCGGCTCTACCGGCCTACTTCCTCGAATCAATCACTCGGTTTTTCCCGCCAATTTTTTACGTTTTCGCTTGCGATTCCACTCTTGATAAAGCAATTTAGGCAGAGATTCCACAATCATCGAGCAACGCCCTATTTGCTTTTTCGGTTCGCAATAAATTCGGTGCAAAAATTCCAAATGAGCCCGCACCATCCAATAAGGAGCCCTGTTCACATCGGTTCCGCTATAAAATTTGAATGCCGCTCCCACAGCGATCATCACCCCTCGTTTCAAATAGGGTTTTAATTTGCTCATAAATATCTCTTGCTTGGGAGCACCCAATGCAATCCAAATAATCTCGGAGCCATCTTTTTCCAACATCTCGGCAATAGCCGGATAGTCAAACTCTTCAACTCTCTTATAAGGTAATGAGTAAAACCACATGTTTGCAATTCGTGGATCTATCTCCGACAAGTTATTTTGCAGCCCGTTTAAAGTCGCTTGCGTCGTTCCAAGAAAAGCCATTTTATATCGCTTCATATGGACAATATCCATAAAAATCTCGCTTCCGCAATACTGGTGACGTTCTATACCATAAATCCATCGCAAATACAAGGGTACATAACCACTATCACAAATAGAGAACATCGCTCCATCTACAACCTGTCTGTAATCCGGGTCCCGGTTTACCGTACTTAAAATAACCCCGTCCGAGACACATATATATCCCGGCTTCCCCAATAACAACGCTTCGTCGATAGCCTGTAAAACAGCTCGTTTATCAAACTCATACCTGATATTGAAATAATTCTCCATAAAAATTGATATATAAAGTGACTGTCGGAACTCCCCTATCCCGACTATAAAACAATCTTACCCGCTTGTTTGATTTCAGACCGAGCCCATCGATGACTTATTTACTCGGTTTGTAAATGTATTACTCTACTTGAAATATAATCCCTCGTTATTCCCTATCTACTCCACCGTTCCGAATCTTTTTCACACCATTCTCCCCTCCCAAACACGGGAATCACAGAAGCAGAGAAATATTTACTGAAATACAATCTACGACAATATGCCTCTTGCTTACGATTCAAAAGTCCCGGCTTCTCGTAATTTCACTAAGAAGAAAATAGAAAAAATTAAAACTGTACAAATTTTTACATCAACCTTTTCACCAAACAGAATGTACCCTCTTTCACCCAAGCCAATAAGAATGAGCCAATAAACAATATGGGAACAATAACAAAGAAATAGATCCCAAATTGCGACTGATTCACAAAATAGTGTTCCATGAAATAGGGATAAACCATTGCGTCGAACAGATAACAACATAGATACATATCGAGAGACAAAAGCGAAATCTTTGTCAAACTTTTACGCAATACCGGTAATTTGAAATCGGTCTGATAAAACAGCAGAAAAAATGCCATAGCAATAACCGTTCCAAATACACCCCACGGGCCTCCCGCAATTTGAATAAGCGTATGATTATGTACGAACAATGAATTAAATACAGGATTTATCAGGCACAATAACAAAATCACAATCCACAACTTCCAACTTTCAAATCGTGGTTTATACTCATGAATATAAGAGCCGGCAAAGAAAAATGTCAACGGATAGCACGAAGCCCAGAATCCGGGAACCCAATGTAGTCCATACCGATTCAACAAATCGGGCAATGCCGTCATCACATACAATGTCAATATCAAAACCTGTTTCTGCCACCGAGTAGGTATTGCTTTATACAACATATTCAAGAACGGTGTCAAGAGGAACAATCCTATCCACATCTCGATATACCATGCATATGGTATAGCCGAAAAATCGAATATCTTCAAAATCCATTTTGCCCAAGTCAAATCCTCTTGTAAATAATATTTACGAAACAAAATCGTAAGGAGCGAAAACAGAAAATAAGAAGCCAGTACCCGAATACAGCCTTTATAATACCGTTTCGATACTGTTTTATTAGCATTCAAATAACCGGTCAACAGAAGAAATAACGGAACTCCCGTCATAAATAACGGAATGAACATTGCCTGCAAAAACATCGAAAAACCTCCAAAATCTGTATTTTTAAATGGAGTATTCAAGACAAAAAAATGGCCTGCTATCACAAATAATATCGCACAGCTTCGAACTAAATCCAGCCCTATTATTCGATTTTGGCACGATTTTTGCCCCCCCCCTAAATTGTTCTTGCATAATTGTTTCATATTAAATTCAATATTTTTTCAACCAATCCAATTATCAATCTTTGTAACTAATTTATTTGTATACCCATCCCAATTGATTTTAAGAATCAAGCGCTCTATTGGATTGGTAATAAACATCCGTAACTTATCTATTAAAATACAGGCCACCATAATAATCAAGGCCAAAAACAATAAATTTATAAATAATATATAATTACTATCAGCCATATTACTTAACGAATTTATATAATTATATAATTTACAAGAAATGTAATTATGCTCATGTATCAAATAGATTGATAAAGCAGACGAAGCCATCCAGTTCACATAACAGTTTTTAAATGTTAGACTTCTAAACAATAGAAAAAAAGCAATAGCAGCTGAAATAACAAATGGACTATTATAAGGAAAGCACAATAAAGAAACCCATTTTACATTGATATTCATCAGTAAAATGCTTATTCCAATAAGAGAAATTACAGCTACATTCATTAAATATAATGCAATGCTAAACCGTATTTTAATAAATCCAATATACAAGGCAACAAATCGTCCTATAAAATAAAGGAAAATAAAATTCATCACATTATATCCATCTTGATTAATACTTCCTTTCCATAAATATCCGAAATAAAAAGTCAAAATTGAACCGATCAACAATAAAGCAATAAATACTTTCCTATTTTTAGAAATTGAATCAATCACAATATTCAATATCGGAGACAGAATAAACAAATAAACATAACATTGTATAAACCACCATTTAGAATTGGAAAAGACTAAAAATGAAAAGAGAAATTCTTTTATAGAAAATTGGCCTGTTTCATAAAATGAAAATAAGGTTAAAAACACACTATAAAAGGCACACAATACATACAAATGAATAAAACCTTTCCACTTCGCTTTTATTCCAAAATATCCAGATATTAAAACAAAACAATCAACAGCAATTACCAAAAAACTATTCATTATTGTTAACCATACAGATGGAGCAGTAACAAACTCCGACCCATGAACAATAAAATGATGCAACAAAATGAACAGCATACATACCAATCGTAACAATTCTATATTAGAATCTCTCCCTAAATTATTTTGGCACGATTTTTGCCCCCCCCTAAATTGTTCTTGCATAATTACTCTTTTATTAATTTTTGAAATAGATTATCCCATTTTTGATAAATTACTTCCGACGAATATTCCCGTTTCAGTTTCTCGAAAGCCTTCTCACCCAATCGGGCAATCTCGTCGGGACGGTTCCACAACGATACCACTTTTCGCTCCAAATCATCTAGATTATTAGGCTCGAACAAGTCTCCTATCGCCTGCTCTCCCCGACCGATAATCTCGGTAAAACCACCATGAGCCGGCCCGATAGTAGGTTTACCGTAACAAGCAGCTTCGAGAATAGCCATAGGGAACCCTTCGTAACAGCGACTGGGCATCACGACAAAACGGGAATGACAAATAAAGTCCGAAAGCTCTTCCTTCTGTAAATATCCCATGAACTCGACATTACCGGGAATCTCCATATCGCTTTGTTCCCGCTTAGCCCCGGCAAATCGAAACGGAATAGACGGGTTTCTGCGAGCTACTTCTATCAATAAATCGTATCCTTTTTCATAACTCAATCGCCCGATGTACGCCACATAATTCCCCCCGGTTAAATCATACGAGGCCGGAGCATCGATGCCATTCGGAATAACCGTTACCCTTTCGGCTTCATATCCGGCAGCGATCAACTTCTGTCGTTGAAAATCGGTAATGCAAGCAAACGCAGCTACATTCTTTCGATAAGCCCCAGTCCAACGGGCATATACATTGCGAATAGTATACCCAATCGATTTTAATCGACTACATTCGCAGTTATATCGCACACAACTCCACTCATTACCTCGCTCCAAACACACTTCACACGGCAAACCATCTCGCATAAACAATCCCGTGGGACAAATCAATCGGAAATTATGTATAGTCATAACGATCGGAACTCCGGCCTTTTTACACTCGAAAAGTGCAGCCGGACTGATAAACGGATACAGATTGTGCACACTCACAATATCGGGACGTTCCCGTCGCAAGGCATCCCGCATACCTCGCACTCCGGACGATGAATAAATCCCCGACAAGAATCCCTTTATCTTCCCAACGGCCGATTCTCTTACCCCCTCGGTTGTCCGGCGATAAAACGCCACCTCATGACCGTGAGACGTAAGCATAGCCGCCATCTTATCGACAACAGCCTCCTCCCCGCTATACTTCCCGTAATTATTATGAACAATAAGGATTTTCATTTATTACTTAGATTTTTCTATTCCATCTCCAATAAAACGATATAAGGTCTTTTGAATATAATCACATCCTATCGCTAATGGTAAAAGTAGAATTATCCCCAATATAAAAATTAAAAACGGATATTCAGGATAATATAACCAAATTTGCAATGGACGTGATCCGGTAAAAAATATACCATGTAAAAACCACAAATTCATACTATATGTCCCCATTAGCATAAGAACTTTTTCCAACCAACCCCATCTTAATTTTTTTAATATACTCACGATTGCGAATATGAATATCGCCGCAAAGACTCCGTCCCCCCCCATAAATCAACATTTATTAACAATAAAAATTGACGTATCAATGCAACAAACAATATTGCCACAAGAAACATCCATACCGAAAATTTAGAATATACATTTTTCAATTTATCAAAGACATTCCACTTAGCAACAAGCAATCCCATTACAGAAGCTGAAGTCGGAGCTAAAATAGTACGCCATAAAACACTTGGAATCAATCCTAATAAAAAAACAATGATTAAATATAGAATAAAATCTTTCAACAAACTATTCCCTACAAATATTTTTAACAACAGAGGGGATAATAGGAGCAACACAACATAAAATGTTACATACCATGCAAAAGCCACATTTACATATTCCATTGTGGGACAAGTCCTTAATCCTATTAAATTATAAAAGAAGTCAACGCCTTTGGGCAACAAATCACCCACTAACAGCCCATAAAGTAAGAACAAAGCAAAAACGATCCAGTAATTAAATAGGAACTTTATAATGCGATTTATCCTTTTTCTTACACAAATATATTCTTCTGGGCTTTTCCATATTACATAACCGGAACTAAAAGCAAATAGAGCAACACATAACTTTCCAAATGCTGCAATCATTCGTTCTATACTAATATCACAAATCGTTAAGCTCTCTATATATGTATTTCCATTGAGCCATTCTGAAAATCCAAAAAAATGATGAAACATCATCATTAATATTGCAATTCCAGCCACAAATTTAGACTCTTTTCGTCCTAAAAAATCCATTACTCACTTATTAAACGATCAATTTTTTCATAGTTGAACAGATTTATCAAAAAGTCTACAATAGCATCTGAAAATATATCGATAAATTCTTTCCGGCAATAAATATAGAAGATATTTTTTTAGTATAAATATATTTGATGCAAAAGGTATAGGCTTGTCAATTGCATTCGACAAATAAGCGTCTATCTGATTTAGATTTAGATCGTTTTTATAATCATTTTTATAAAATTTTAAAAAACATTCTGTAACATATTCCAATTCATAACGCTTTATAGCAAAATTTTTTCCTTTTACTACTATCTCTGCATACAATTGCTTATCCTCAATCAACTTGCTAACAGCACAAAGAATTCCATTATATCTATTTGCAACGATTCCTCCTATCATATGGCCAACAACTTCTGACTGAGCATTATCACAATACGGAGTGTTTATAGTAACAACAGGTAAACCACACAACATTGCCTCTAGTAAAACAATACCAAATGATTCTCCAATTCTTGACATGTGAAGAAATATATCACACGAAGAATAACAAACTCTTAAATCTTCATCGCTAGTTATTTTATCAATAAACAATAAATTTGAATGGATATTTTTCTTTCTAGAATAATCTATTATGTTATGAGGAGCACCAATACACAATAAAAATAAATTGTTGTATTTCTTTTTCAGATCAATGAATACATCTATTATTTTAATATTCCATTTAGCGACAATTGGTTGACCAATTCTTAATAATACAATAGCATCAAGAGGAATATTATACTTATTTCTAAAGGCATTTCTTTCATACAAATTTGCAGGATAAAAACTATCTGAATTTATAGGGTTAGGTAGTATTGATATTCTACAATCAACCGTTGTTCTTCTATTAATATAATTCCATTTACTCCATTTTGATAACTGGAAAGAACAATCCAATTTACTATAATTAGAAGGAACTCCAAATACATTTTGCTCACAGATGTACGCATTAGGATACATGTTACATATGATTCTTTGAATATAAGGATTAATACCATGATTGTGAATATGAATAACATCGGGAATCCATTGAATGGATAATTCTTTCAAATTCTCTAAACCTATAATTACAGGGATATGTAAATTATCCAATTCTTTTTTTCTGATACCTTCATTTAAAGTAAAAACAATAACTTCACATCCTTTATTTGTGAGTCCAATTGAAAAATTTACAGCTGTTCTCTCTGTACCACCAAGGCCGAGTGAATTTACTACTTCTAAAATTTTCATACTCAAAGTTATTAATAAATAAACGTTGTATGGCAGATTAAAAACAAGTGTTCTTTATACAAAAATTAAATCGGACGATAACGCCCTTTCCAAAAGTGAATTATCAGATTGTCTATAATTGAATTTTTTCTTTTAGGATATGCCATTACGAAATCAATAGCATCACAACATCCTTTAGCAAAACATTCAAGGCCCCAACTTGAAATAATTTGTTTTGAAGCTTCTTTCATAGTCTTCTTTTCATTGGGGGGAAGTTTGTGATACACAAGCATCAGTTCTGTTAACCTATTTACATCGTCACATGAAAATTGAAAACCATTGATGCCTTCATGTACCAATGTATTGGTAGCTCCACATTGAATACTAGCTATCACGGAGCATCCGGCTGCCATTGCTTCATTTATAACCAAGCCCCACGTTTCCTCCTTATTACTGCAACAAATTAAAGCCTCCGCATGTTGATAAATGGCTGGCAAATCCTCTTGGGGAAGAAATGGTAAAAAACGGACTTTGTCTTCACAATGGTTTTCCTGAATAAATTTAACAATTCGCTCATGTTCAGGTCCATCTCCAATCAAAACCCAACTAAAAGCATCATTGCCTATTTCTTCCCTATAGCGTACATATGCTTGCGCTATTGAGAAATAGTTTTTTTTAGGGATTTGTCTTCCTACAGAAACAAAATAATTTCCCCATTGGTATTTTAGTTTAGAAGAGCCTCCCCAAAAATCATTATCTACAACATCTACACCATAAAACATCTGCTCTTTTCTAAAATTCCAGTACTTTCCGGTTTCTTCCCAATCCAATGCTGGATAAATCATCGCATCTACTCCATGATAAACAGTTTGTTTGATATAATTGACGATTGGATTACGCTGTACTGCTTCTCTTTTTGCATCATCAAAGACAATAACCTTCTTATTGTTATTCTTACCCCAAGCAACAGCCAATGCACCTGATGGAAAAGCAATGGCACCAGCAATAATGACATCCGGATTGAGCGTATCTAAAAGCGAGAATAGTTTTTCTTTGATAATCAACCCTTTAAGATTTTCCGGTTTCTCTTCTGGGAATAATATGTGCCAACTCAGATCAGTTTGATTTTTCTTTTTTGAGAAATCATAGTGACTACCTTCTCCTGCTATTTCAATGATTTCTAGTGTATCACCCCGTTTATTCAAAACTGAATTCAAAACATTCAAACGTGCTGGCCAATAAATACGGAAATCCGTGTGTAAAGCTACTATTTTCATTTTATTTTCTTAAAAACATAATCAATGATACAATAAGGCATTAATGATAGACATAAAAAAATAAAAAGCTTCAGCGTCAAAGAATAGTGTAACGCATAAATACATTCGTATAATGCTTTCTTACGAATATGCTTAACCATAAAAATACGAGCCCGCATTTTATGCCATAAACCTATATAACTTTTAAAACCAATGATTGAATGATGTCTTTTATATAATTGCGCCAACTCACTACCAACAAAATCAGTTGTTTCAGGCATTCGTTGGCGTTGATCTTCGTCAAAATTCTGTTCATCAAAAACGAATACCGCTAATGAAGTAGTATTGTATGCGAAAAAATATCTACAAGCTAAACGCGCCCAAGTCAATAGATCCTCTCCCGATTTGATACCCAAAGGAAAGCCCCCAATAGCTTGTATAGCCGACTTTTTTATAACAACTGCCGATGTCCATAATGGAGGATGTGAACAACTTGCTACCTCGAAATAATTGGACAGTACTCCATCTTCTCCTTCGAAAGGCAATTTGCGGATAATTGTAGGTGTTACATTCCCCTTGGAATCCCGAAACTCGTAATTACAAGCATATACGCTACATTCGGGATACTTTTGATAAAGTCCGGACTGTGTCGCCAAATACTCCGGCTTCCACTCATCATCGGCATCAAGAAATGCGATCAACTCTCCACGAGCTTCTTCTATTCCTCGATTCCGGGCAGCAGAAACACCAGCATTGGTTTGATGAATCAACCGAATACGAGAGTCATCAAATTTCTCTACTTCCTCCACACTGTTGTCAGTCGAGCCATCATCGACAACCACAATTTCAAAATCTTGAAAAGTCTGTGTAAAAACCGACTGTAAAGTATGAGCTATCCGCTCCTCTTTATTATATAAAGGTATAACTACGGATATCATTCGTCTATTTTTCTCCTTTTATAAGTCCTAACATCATTCCATAAAATCCGAATGGATAAGAAAGTGTCGCCATAGAGTAATTGACCACATTATCGGTGTACATCGTAAGAGCAACCCCAGCCATGCTGCTCCCGGCTACGATAGCGCACATCTTTATAGAAACATCGGTATACTTTTGATATACCACAAAACTATGCACAATAATAGCAAAAACCGCCAACAGATATAATACGACACCTATGATCCCACTGTCACAAGACATTTGAACATAATCATTATGAGGCACTTTCAAACCTCCAAATACGAAATTACTATACATATAGTTTTGAACACTTCCTATTCCCGAACCCATCAGTTCTTTTCCATCATAAAATCGGCTTTGTAAATGTTCCCACATGGAAAAACGAGCATTACTTTCGATATCGTCTTTCGAGATTTCACCCCGCTGCAACTGTTCGATAGATACATTCTCGCTATCCTTAAACATTTTCTCTTTCAAAGTAGGGATTGTAAATACAGCGACAACAGCCAATAATACAATTCCCAATATCACCGGCAACGATTTCAACTTGTATTTAAAGAAAAAGAATGTCATCAAAGCCAATGTAGTGCCCATAATACTGGTACGAAATACCCATAAGATACAAGGAAGCATAAACAACACGCATAGTAAAAGATTCTTCTTCTTTTCATCGGTATAATAAAAGAGAGCCAAAGAAAACACACACATCGTAATATAGTGTATCGCACTTGCTGTACCATACCAAAATACTCCGGGAAAAAGACGAACGACATATGGTATAAAAAAAACACCGATAGAGACGAGAGCTACCGACCGGGCTCCTAATCCGGCTTTGATAAAAACCTCTTTATCCCGCACCGTAGCCGAGGCAAAAAGTATTATCAACAGAGGATAGAGGTATTTCAAAATTACCCGGAATCCATAACCGGGAGCCGGAGAATAACTCAACCCGATTACTAACCAAACAATATATAACAAATAAAGTACTATGGCCGGACTCCATTGCGGAGATCGCTTACAAATAAACAAGCCCACTATGCAAAAGATCTCTAATACCATTAAGCGAATAGCCATCAAATCTAATGCTCCGGGAGCCGATAGTGCTAATAATCCGGTAGAAAAAGTCAACACCCAAAACATCTCCGGGCCGTCCATCACCATCTTCTGCTCCCGATTCAGCGGGTTGACCATCACTCCCCGTTTCATCGTCAAGAACTTCAATCCCAACAGAGTGATAATAAGGAAATATATGTAGTTGAGTATAATCACCTTAATTTAATATTTGAACAAACAATTCTCTCCATTGAGGCATTATTTTCTCTGCATAAAATTTTCTAACAGAAATCTTTCCATTTGCTCCCATCTCCTTTCTTAACTCTATATTTTGAATCAAAATTTCCATCTTAGATGAAAAATCACCAACATCACCCAATCGGATTAAAAAGCCTGTTTCCCCATCAACGACAATTTCATTTGGGCCACACTCACAGTCAAAAGCTATACATGGTAACCCACATTCCATCGCTTCAGTTAGTGCCAAGCCAAACCCCTCATATCTAGATGGAAAAGCAAATATACTACTATTTAAGAGTTCTTTTTTTATATCATGAACAGGAGGGCATAAATGTATTTGATCAGTCAACTCATACTTTCTTATTTTCTCATAAAGAAATTGCTCATCTTGACCTTCTCCAAATATATATAATTCCCAATCCGGATATTTCTTTGCTATTCTTGAAAATGCCTCGATCAATAAATCAAATCCTTTCTGTGCCATATAACGTCCTACAGCTATAATACGTTTATTTTGCAAAGATGCCACCGAATCAGAACAAAACGATATAGGATTATATATATAACACATATTACTTTTATTTCCCCAGATTTGCAAGTCTTGGTGAGTCAGCAACACTACTTTGTCATACTTCGGCACACAAAAAGATTCTTTTCCCCGAATATACCATGCTTTTAGCCTATGTAAAATCCTAAATCGTAAATGCTCTATACTATTTATCAAATAAGTCAAATAATATTTTGTAAAATGAAATTCTACAATCTTTTTACTCCCATCTTTTATCTTATATAAAAATGTAAATTCCGCCCCATACAAACTCACTGTTATATCAGGTCGCAATGTAAATAATAAATCAGAAAGCTTTTGATAATAATCTTTTTTATTTTTTATAGCTAAATTATGGCAGATAATTCTTGTAGAAAGAGGAAAATAAGGCAACTTATCCCCATCCATAATAGCAATATGTATTTCATAGCCATATTGTTCTGACAAATAATTTACCTTACTTGTTAAAACTCGCTCCATTCCTCCAGAGCGATATAAAGATTGTATACAATATACAATTTTCATCATAACCCTATCTTTTTATACAAATCGACATATAATAGTATTGTTTTTTCCCAACTAAATTGAGCAGCCCTTTTTATGCCATTTTCCACAAACGGTTCTGTATCTATTGTATTTTGATCCAATCGCCCCATCACGTCTATAAGACTGTCAAATAACGGTTCTGTCAAATATATCGCAGCATTGCCGGCAATTTCATCAAGAGAGCTATTATGACATGTAATTACAGGAACACCACAAGCCATTGCCTCCAATAATGGTAACCCAAATCCTTCATACGAAGATGGGAAAAACATAGCTTCAGCCCCATTATACAACAGAGCCAAATCCCCATCAGATATATTTTTCAAGAAATGAATCCGTGTAGCTACACTACTATTTTTAACCTCTTTCAACAAATTAAGTGGGGGATTACCCCAAACAAGCACTAAATCATGAGATAAAGTTTGCTCTCTCGATAGTGCTATATAACTTCTTACTAAAACATCTGTTCGTTTCCTCTCTGCATTACAAGAAACACTCAAAAAATACGGGCTTGACAATTCAAACTTTGACTGTAACTTGTCTCGTATATTCAATTTATCTTTTTGAGGGAAAAATAAATCGTGTTTTATTCCCCAATAAATTACCGTGATTTTTTCGGGTTCAATTCCCATCGTTTCAACAATATCACGCCTAGATGACTCAGAACAAGTAATAATGTGCTTGCATTGCCGCATAAAAGGAGGAACAATCTGTTTCATCTTTTCATGTCCGAAAGCTTCTTCTTGAATTTTCATAAACAGAGCATCATGCAATGTCACCACACACTTCCCGGGACTATATACATATTCGAAATTATGGGGTATATGCATGATATCATATCCGGTCAGACATTCTTTTATAGGAAACCGAGCCAATAATTTATCTATCTTTTCCCGATGAGGTAAATAGAGATGCTTAGTTTTAAATGGCAATCCGGTATTTCTGCCTCCTATTCCTTTCATATTTTGGGAATAAAGCACCACCTCGAACGGCAAATTCTTTATCCCCGCCAATGCTTGAATCAATTCTAACGTAGTACGCCCTATCCCATTTACTTTACCTGTAACATAATACGGGACAATAGAATTTATATCAATGAGCAGTCGTTTCATACAATTTTATCAATGATTTACAATGTTCTTCTATCGAGATTACCCGTTCGGTAGAAAGATGTGTATTATAATTGGTAAAACTATCGGAGATTTCTTGCATTTTTTCGGCAAGTGCCTCCATATTATTCGGCTCCACCAACCAGCCGTTCACACCGTCCTCGATTTGCATTTCGGCTCCGCCACAACGGGTCGCCAATACCGGTTTTCCCATCGCCAACGACTCGGCGATATTCAAGCCGAATGCTTCTAAGTAAGAAGAAGAAGAAGAAACGTGGTATGAGCGAATCATATCGAACACTTTTTCCGGAGATACTTTCCCATGCCATACCACCCGCTTATCGGCAGCATATCGCCTTTTCAACGAATGCTCATACCTTCGTTCGGACTTGTTTCCTGCGCCACCTATCAAATGCAATTCGGCATTTTCATTATCGAGCCGAGAAAAGGCTTCCAATAAAATATGTAAGCCTTTTACATAACAAATGCGCCCTACATAAAAGAATTTTATCTTACCGTTTATTACCGGAGAAAAATCTGGAACTTCTTTGGGTAACGGTATGCCATGCGGCAAAATCGTGATTTTCTCTTTACTTAATCCGTTTCGCTGCATAGCTCCTGATATGGCTTGGCAGGGCGCTATCATTCGAGTGCAATCACTAGCTATCGCATGCCACTCAGCTTGCTTACGTTCGATCGACAATGCCGCTTGCCCGATAGGGGTGACAAACGGGATAAAGGGGAGTTTGGACAAACCCCGCCCTAACGATCGATAGACATTTTGCGATAACAATCGCATAAACGGATACCAATACTTTCCACTGCGAATATTCCGCAAACAACATGCTAAACAATGCTCATGCGAAACGGCAATATGGCATATCTCGTCTTTGCAATCGAGCAACGTTCCAGCCGGACAAACGATGCCACCATGATGGGCAGTAACAATAACCGGAATATGCAGTTTCTTGCCGATCTCCACGACCTGTGCTTTATGGCTATGGGCATGAATCACATCGGGACGTATTTGGACAATCAACGATTCAAGTCGGTCTATTCCATTACTCCCAACCTCATACAACATCGTGCCTTTATAGTCTCTCGTCTCAACAGCACAATCTTTGTTCACAAACGAGATTACTTGCACCGAATATCCCTGTCGTATCATCTCATCGACAATGCTCTTTACATACACCTGTCCTCCACCATATGTGGAAAAGAAGTCACCCGATGCTATTTGTAAGATTAACATGTTATACTTTTAGAAAAAGTACATCTAAAAAATTATATTAAAGCTATAAAAATTCTCACATTTACCTAAAACAAACGATAAAAAAATTTCAATCCAACCAACTTGATAAAGAAAATTTTCAATCCTTTCCTAAAATTTCTTTTGAATATATAATAAAATATCGCCTCATACCCCGGTATGAAGTTTGATATTTGACCACAATATTTTTCAAAAGCCTCTTTACTTATTAAAGATTTCCCATATGCAAGTTTATCCTCCATTTCAAGAAATGTTTGCACCTGATACAACTCTGTACCACTCACACCAGAAGCTATTGCCATAAATCTAACAATCATAGAAAAGAAATCATCAAGTTTCTGTACCGATAGATCAGACTTCATTGCAGACCCCTCCCTAATGCAATACTTATAAAATCCTTGATCCGATATTAAGACTTTATCCGTATTATTCAGAATATCAATCATACAATAACTATCTTCATAATAGCGCAACTTAGGAAACCGAACATTATCAAAAACCTTTCTTGCATAAATTTTATCCCAAACAGTGCTAGTTATATGGTTATTAAAAAGAGCCTTAAAAATAGTATCCTTAGTATAAATACAAGATTCAAATCTGAAAAATTTATCATTCTCCCCATAATACCATAAAACAGGAAATTGTACAATACAACGTCCTTTCATTTGGACTATTAACTCAATATTTTTTTCAATTGTATCTTTTGTACCTAATATATCATCAGGATCAACAAACATAATATAAATACCTCTTGCTCTGTCTATACCAGCGTTCCTTGCACTCCAAGCTCCCCCATTTTGTTGATGAATAACAATAATTCTATTATCTTTCTTCATGTATTCATCACAAAGTTTGCCTGAACTATCTGTTGATCCATCATCTACCAATATCAATTCAAAATTGGTAAAAGTTTGCACTAAAATGCCATCAATACACAAAGAAAGATATTTCTCTACATTATATATTGGAACTATTATACTCAATATAGGTCTTATTTCTTCCATTTAATCATTCGTTTTACAAAACTGCGCATTCCTTTCGTTCCCAAATACAACAAAGAAAAATAAAACAAAGCAAAAATACCAGTAGTACAGAAAGAATATAGAATCCAATGTTCCCAATTGGTAAACGGATATTTAGGATGCTCAAAAAAATAAAAGCCACTACCCACACATAAAAAAGATATTACCATAAGGAGCAAATAAATACACCAATTACCCCAATACTTCCAAACCGATATTTGGAAACCCTTTGTAAATAGAAAATAGGGTTTCCATATTCCCACTATAATTATCAAGCTAGCTATTCCACCTAATAAAACTCCTTCCAATCCCCATAAAGAACCTCCAACGATAGCGACAGTAATATATATAACCGTTTCTGCAATAGGAGCCCATGTATCATAAAACAACCCGTATCCATATAGAAACTGATCGGTAGTTCCCCGTGTCATACTGATGAAGAAATTGAGTAATAACAAAATCAAAACTGTGTCTGAAAGTATATATTGAGGTCCAATCCAAAGAGTGATAAAAGCCGGTAAAAGCTGATATAAAGCAAACACAAATACCCCTGCTACAAAAAAACGAATAATCATTAACTCCCAAAAAACACAATGAATTTTAGAACGGTTTCCCTCCGCTATCAAATTTCCGACACCAGCCACCGTACTTCCCAAAAAATCACTAAGTAAACGATTTAACTTATCGGTGATAAGTGTATAATTCCCATAATATGCGACTGTTTGTAAAGAGACAAATGCATATACAAGAAAAGGAGTCGTTTGAAATTGAACAAAAGTTGAGATTTTATGTACAAAAAGTTGTTTGGTTTTAACCATCACCTCGGGATATTTTTTGAATAGTTGCTTGCCTTGACGGACTTCACTGCGAAGCCACGGGTAGACTTGATTGATTTTCCAATTCAATATGAAAGAATAGATGATGCCAAAAGTTAATTCAATGGCAACCCACAGATAGTAGCTGCCGGTATAGTAGGCCGAAGCCATTTGAATGAGAGTCTTAATAATATTTGCTGTTTGGAAATAGGCGGTGACCACATAATTTTTTTGGTCGGCTCCTAAAAGCGTTTGTTTGTAGTTGGCAAAATAACCGATTAACGAGGAGGCCAAGAACGAGAAATAGGCAAAAAAGATAACTCCCATCTCAAACTCCGTATTGGGGAATATCAACGGAAGAAAGCAGGCTAATATAATACCAGCACCCAAGATAATAAAACCTATCCAACGATAGAGGTAACCGAACACAGAGATAATCTCGTTGATCTTTCCTTCATCGTGCTCGAATAGGGGCTTATAAAGCACATAACCTATGGCGCTTCCTATCCCCAATTCTGCCAAATTAAGGAATCCAAGCAGGTTTTGCAACGTGCCGGTGAGTCCCACAAAATCAGCTCCCAGCGTATCGAGAAATATCTTCCGGGAGAAAAACGAGAGAATAAGAGTCAGGAAATAGAATATGAGATTGACCCTTGCATTCAACAATGATTTTTTGACCCGCGATTCTTGTTGAGGCATATAATATAAAGATATTCTATTTTTATTATTACCGGAAGAAAGACTTAACCCTTTTCCTCTGAAACCATCGTTTCTTCCAGCATCTCCACTGTCTTGGATTTACATCGACGCAGGAGCAGTTTTATTTTCAATTCTATTTTACAAATCCACGCTTAAACTATTGTTTTTTCCTCTATCTCATCATGGGTAATAAGCAATAGCATCAAAGTACCAACAGGATTCAAAGCAAGAGGTAAAAGACAGATGAATTTACCCCCTAAAAATCCGTCCTATTCTATGAGCAATTTTATAGATGACATTACGTTTTTTCTTTCTTCCATGTTCCACTCCATAGCCGTAACCGTATCCATAACCATAGCCGTAACCGTATCCATACTTTTTGCTCTCCATTTCGACACCATTGATGACAACCGTAAGGTTCTTGAATTTATTCTCCCGGTAGAGTTTTTCCAATTCCGGCAAATAACGGCGATCCAACATTCCGTTACGGATTACATAGACCGTAAGATCGGCTACCCGACCGATGATAGAAGAATCGGCTACGACTAATGCCGGCACGCAATCCAATATAATATAATCGTATTGTTTCTTCAACTCTTCCACCAAAACAGGTAATCGATCGCTCATCAACAATTCCGAAGGATTGGGAGGTACAATACCGGCCGAGATGATATCGAACATCGCATGAATGTTACTGGACTGAACGAGCTCGGACACACTGTTGTTTTTCCCGGAAAGCCAAGTCGACACACCGTTTTTCGTAGTCAGATCCAATGTTTTACTCAATGTGCGTTTTCTCAAATCCATATCGAGCAAAACCACTTTTTTATTGGTCATAGCCAATGTTACGGCAAAATTGCGGGAAACGAAACTTTTTCCCTCTCCCGGCATAGTAGACGTAAACATAACGACCCGTGCCTGAGGAGCGACGAAATCCATATTGGAACGTAATAACCTGAAAGACTCGGCTACACTGCTGGTCTTATTCTCTTCCACGACAATGGCATGTTCTCCATCTCGGTCTTTCATCAATGGGATTTCGCCCAATATAGGCATCGACGTATAATCCTCAATATCTTTACGCCCCCTCACACCGGTGTTCCACAATAATCGCAAAAGCTGTATCGCCAACGGTATAATGAGTCCCACGATAAAGGCTCCCATCAATAACATTCTGCGAGCCGGGGCGACGGGCGCCGACGAACCGAAGGGTGACTCGATCACCCGTATATTGGCCTCGGTAATAGCCAACTGCAAAGCATTCTCTTCTCGTTTATTCAGCAAGAATGTATACAACGACTCTTTAATACTTTGCTGGCGTATAATGCCCAAAGCCTTTTTCTCTTGTTGTGGTACCGACTCGATACGATCGAGTGTCTGCGACTCGACCTCCCGGGCCTTTCTCAATTTTAGTTTCAGTGTAGACAGATAACTATCCATCGAAGCCGTAAGATTGACTCTTACCGCGGCTAAATTATTGTCTAAATCTTTCACCAAAGGGTTATTCTCACCCGAATTAGCGGCTAATCTTTCTCTTTGTAACAGGATCTCGTTATAGGTAGTTATCTGATTTTGCAAGCCACTATCCCCCACGCCAGACACATTGGGTATCAACTGCTTCCCATTTTCATTATCGGTCAAATAACGTTCTACCGCCCGGGCGATGGCATACTCGGTTTCCAGCTGTATCAATTCTTCTCTCATCTTACTGCTTTCGCCCATAAATTGAGAGGCCGCTGCATCTATACTGACAATGCGATTCTTTTGCTTGAAATCGGTCAATTCATTCTCTACGTCGCCCAACTCTTTACTGATAATTTCGACTCGTTCATTAATAAATTTAGCCGTACTGGTCGCAATGCGGTTTTTATCTTCGATAATCGTTTCCCGATAAACATCGATCAAAGCGTTCAATATAGCCTCGGCACGCGAGATATTCGAGTCTACGCAGTTTATTTGTACCAATGTCGTACGTTCTCCGGCCAAAGAGGTCGAAATAAACGAATGATAAATATTTGCCGCAGTATTCAAGTCTATACGAGATACTTCGACCGGTACATTATAATAGGCCGATATTTTATCGGGGATATCCTCTACAATAAATCGACCAGCTGCGGAAATTATAGTATCACCGAACAAAAACTCTTGGCCTTCGTTATCACTTTTCTCCTTACCTATTTTGAGTTGATTCAGTAAAAAACGATTCCCATTTAAGGGCTTAATTTCCATAGAAACCGGAGCCGTATAAGCATCTAAGAAATTCACCCGGATAGGCGACTCGGCATACAACTGATCATAGTGCAACCAATTTTTTACCTGATAAGTGACGTCCAAATGTAAGCGTCCGACAACTTCACGCATTAATTGATGCGACTGCAAAATATAGATTTCATTCTCGACTCCGCTACCCGATATGCCCCCATTTAATTCAAGAACAGCCGACATATCGTTTCCCGATTTGTTTTCGCTCTTCACTAACATTACCGCGCTTCTCTTGTATAACGGTGTTTGCATAGCTAAATAAAACCATGCGACCGACATACATATAACGACCGATAACACAATCCAATACCAATTATCGAATACCAACTCGACAATATCCCGCAGGGTTACCCCTCCTTCATTTTTCTTATCGTTCTTAGTTTCTTGAATGAGCTCCATATAGAGATGTTACTTATCTTTTAACACAATAATCATAGACACAATAGACAGCACCGATGCTACAAGAGATATAATACTACTACCGGCAGAAATAAACGACAAGGTCGAGCTACCTTTCACTCCTATCGATTTATTAGGCTGCACATAGATTACATCGTTCTGCTTTAAATAATAACAAGGTGATTCCAATACTTTTTCGCCCGAAGTTAAATCCACGGTATAAGTTTTTCGTTGGTCTCCGTCCTCGCGTATTACCAATATATTATCCCGTTTTCCCGAGGGAGTCAAGTCTCCTGCCATAGTCAAAGCTTCGAGAAGCGTAATACGATCTCCCGATATAGTTTGCACACCGGGACTGTTTACTTCACCCATTACCGAAACCTTAAATCCCTTTATCTGTACATTCACCACAGGATCTTTTACATATTCCCCCTCGATGAGCTTGTTCTCGACGGCATCGGCCAACTCTCTTCTCGATAATCCACCGGCCTGCATCTCACCCAAAATAGGAACTTCTATTTTTCCGTCCTTATCGACCCTTAAACCGACAGTTTCCTGTATCGTGGTCGATGCCCCCGTACTACCTAATACCTGACTATTGCTGAATATTTCCAGCAACTCACCATCTTTACTACTCACTGTTATGAGTAACTGGTCGTCCGGGACAATCTTTAATTCATAGTCTTGTGCTATGGTTTGAGGGGATTGCTCCAAGCCATCGGCTCCTTGCAAATAAACCATTTTCTTAGAAGGCACACATGATACCAAACCTACAAGTATCACAGCCAAGAGAATTTTCGAAATATATTTCATTTGTCTAAAATAACAATTTAACATATCAAGCCTTTGAACCAGCCACTTTCCTATTAATCTTTTTAGTAAGATAAAGTTGCATAATGGTCCAAATAAAAATGTCTAAAAATAATAATAAATTTATATTTATACGAGTCAATAACAACAAATTCATGGCTGCAAAGCCAGCAGAGATTAACAATATCGTAATCATAGCTGCTCGATGCGAAAATCCTAATGCTAAAAATTTATGATGAATATGATTTTTATCAGGACTGAAAATGTTTTTACCGAAACGTGCCCTATGCAAAATTACCCGAACGACATCAAATACCGGTGTAATCAGCAAAGAAAAAGCAACTACGATAGCATCGGGAACTCGATGTAACACTGCATTATCATACATGCTGAACCGAATCGCCAAAATGCTCAATATAAAACCAATAGTCAACGATCCGGTGTCACCCATAAAAATTTTTCTACCTCGGTTTGGATTTCCGAAAACATTATAATAAAAAAACGGAATAATTGTTCCCAAAGTTACGATAGCGAGAGCCGCATACAGCCATTCCCGCTGATAAATAAACAATATAGTAAAAAATAACAATGCTATTCCGCTCAATCCAGAAGCCAGCCCATCTATTCCATCTATCAGATTTATAGCGTTAGTAATAAAAACAATAGTAAATACAGTAAACGGGAGTCCCACTACCGGAGGTAATTCATAAATTCCGAAGATTCCATAAAGATTATTGATCCATAACCCCGAAGACACCAACAAAATGGCACAGAATATTTGAACAATAAATTTCTGACGATAGCGAACTCCGATCAAATCATCGGTAATACCTGTCAAATACAACAGCAATAAACTACTCAACCCAAAAGATAGAACGGACGTATCACTCACTCCGATAATAGAGGGAAACAATTCCTCCCCGTAAATTCTATTCAGCCCTATCATCAAAGAAAGAGTAAAAATAACGGCAGGAAAAAACGAAACACCTCCCAGACGAGGTATTATACCCTTGTGTACTTTTCGTTCATCTGGCATATCGAATAAATGCTTTTTAAACGATATCAATAAAATTCTTGGAATAATAAAAATAGAAAATCCCAAACTAATAAAAAATGACAACAATAAAATCGAAATATAACCCATAAAATATTAGATTTAATTCATCATTTTCAATACTAATAAACCCAATTTTTTCAACATATTGACCCAATTCTATGCAAAAATATCTTTATCCACTAACGCCCCCCACTATGAAAGAAATCACTCCTATCTGTTAACCCAAAATCTCAGGCGAAAGAAATTACTTTATTTTTTATGCATTCCTTAAATATACGCCTCTATACTACTGGGGGACACCGAAAAGAAAGCTTTTCCCGGCTCTAAGAATCACTTATAACCCCTCTTTGACCCATCCCTATCTCAGTGGATAATCATTATTGGAAGGGTAAATAAATATAACGCTTCATACAAGAGATAGATTACTATAAACTATCAATTTCAGAAGAATTACATTTACTTTTCTGTGAAGAACAGGATAAATAACAACAGAATGATTCAAACATATCTGCATATTATGCTAAGTACTCTGACTTCACATTTTTCGCAAAGGTAGCTACATTTCTTAAAAAACACAATGAAATCTTACAAAAAATGCTCTCATTCTACAAAAAGCCAGATAAATATATAGTATTGAGCAGCTTACAAATTATTTATCTAATATTAAATAAATCAGCGAAAAACAGAAATTAAAAATATTTAATAATTACATAAAAACACCTGACATTTATGTATAGTTCAGAAACCACCAGACAACAGTTTATACAACACAGTCTCTCTTTCATTTTTGAATATTACCGAATGCAACTTAATATAGTATTTACAGCATATATATCAAGTATCCTGTGTAAACTACATAAGCAAAAATCATAAATACACCTTCCACCCGAGTAATCGTACGTACCTTATAATATCTCCCGGCAAAGAACAACAACAAAGAAACCGCTAATAAATAAAATAAATCGACATTCGTTATTCCACCCAAGGGTAATGGAGTAATAGTAGCGCTCATGCCCAATACAAAAAAGACATTGAACAGGTTGGATCCGATCACATTCCCGATAGCAATCTCAGGATTTTTTTTCAAAGCAGCTACCACCGAAGTAGCCAATTCAGGAAGAGAAGTCCCCATAGCAACAAGAGTCAATCCTATAACAGACTCTCCTACTCCCAACGACCGGGCTATCTCGCTCGACCCATTGACAAAAAGCCGACCACCGAAAATCAAAGCGACAAGCCCTCCAACGATATACAATAAACAACGCCATGTAGATAACGGTCTAATTTCAGCTTGTTCTTCTCCTGTATTATCGTGTGCGATAGCAAACGTATACCCGAGAAATATGGCAAAAAAGCAAAGCATAAGCAAACCGTCCGCCCTATTCAGTATATTCTCCGTACCGGTTTCCAAAAACACATCGTTAGCACAAATTAAGACAACCACACACGAGAGAATGGCGAGTGGTATTTCTTTTGTCAATGTTCCTTTGGTTATTGTTATAGGAGCAACAACTGCTGTCACACCCACGATCATCAAAATATTAAAAATATTACTGCCCACAACATTCCCGATAGAAAGTTCGGCACTCCCATTAATAGCCGATACGATACTAACTGTCAACTCGGGAGCCGAAGTTCCAAAGGCCACGATAGTTAGACCTATTACCAGCGACGATATGTTAAACCTTTTGGCCAATGCAGCCGCTCCATTGGTCAAAAAATTAGCACCAGACAGGATTAAGCCCAAACCCACAAGTAAAAACAAAACACTCATCATGAATCTTTACACTAATATTTATTATATGTAGGCAAATATACAGGAAATATGCCTAATATGAAAATCCACCTCAGACCAGAGATGCTCTTTTTCGTCCAATACGACCCGAAAGCAACTTGGTTCGGTCAATCGAAACCAGCTTTTCGGGGAAAAAGAATCTTTCTTCAAAAACAAAACATGCCCCCCTTAAAAAACGCCTCTATCGTCTTATTCGAATAAGCATATCTTCATTAATTTATATTAAGAAATATCAGCTGTAAGAAAATAATCCATACCTTTGTTCACAAACAAAGGGGTGCCTAAAAGCGGCTGAGATTATACCCTATGAACCTGATACGGATAATGCCGGCGCAGGAATTGTTCATAGTTCTATCTTTTTCAATACGGTTTTATGTGCATCCCCTTAAATGAAACAAACCGTATGAAAACTTATCCTGTCGTATTGACAATAGCCGGTTCGGACAGCAGTGGAGGAGCCGGAATACAAGCCGATTTGAAAACCATGTCGGCCATCGGGGTGTTCGGCACATCGGCTATCACGGCCATTACGGCACAAAACACCTGCGAAGTGAGGGACATACAAGGTATCGAACCCGATATCGTGCGGCAACAAATCGAAGCCGTACTCGACGACCTACCTTGTACAACCGTTAAATTAGGCATGCTATACTCTCGCGCGACCATCGAAACGATTGCCGATTGCCTACAACGTTATCCGTTACGGAATATCGTGCTCGATCCGGTTATGGTTTCTACTTCGGGTTGTCGGCTAATCGAGGAAGAAGCTATCTCTGCTGTTAAAACACTATTGTTGCCACAGGCGACAGTCATCACTCCCAATATTCCCGAAGCCGAGATACTGAGCGGACTTGCCATCGACAGTGAGAAAGATATGGAAAAAGCAGCCAACAGACTATTTCAAGCCGGTTGTCGTGCCGTTCTCGTGAAAGGAGGACATTTGAAAGGAGCAGAATCCTGCGACATACTCTTTATGCCCAATTCTGTTCCTGTTCGCTACACCTCACCCCGCATTTCTACCCGGAATACACACGGAACAGGGTGTACCTTTTCTTCTGCAATCGCTTCTTATTTGGCGTTGGGACACAGGTTGACCGATGCCGTTTCCCTCGCCAAAAAATATCTCACCCAAGCTTTACAGACCGGAGCCGACATTACAATAGGAAGCGGTCATGGTTCGGTAAACCATTTTTTCGCTCCTCGTGTTTTAACCCCATTAAACCCGATTAAAGATGAAAATCTATATTAATCAAAAGGAAATAGAAGTCCAAGACAACATTTCCGTAAAAGAGTTACTCGATATGCAACAAATCGCCATCGAAGGTACGGCTATCGCCATCGACAACAAGCTGGTTCCCAAAAATGAATGGAACGATCGGATTTTAACCGATGGGAACAAGATAACGATTATCCGGGCTACATTCGGAGGATAACGAACGGATTTCTCGAAATGAAATATATAGGCATTACAGAGGAACACCCCATAGAACAGGAAAACCGCTTAATCACCGCCCTGCTCGACAACGGATTGGATTTAATCCACCTCCGCAAACCGAAGTATTCCGGAGAAAAAACAGAGCAACTGTTACTCTCGATTCCTCCCCGCTATTACGATCGAATAGTACTTCACGACCATTTCGAACTGGCGGAAAAATACCGGCTTGCCGGTGTTCATCTCAATGGAAGGAATCCGCATTACCGACCTCTGTCGAACGACTATATCCCCACCCTATCCCGCTCTTGCCATTCCATCGAGGAACTGACGGACGGACAACGATATGACTATCTGTTTTTGAGCCCCATCTTCGACAGCATATCGAAAAAGGGATACCGTTCCGCATTCTCGCCCGAACAACTGACTAAGGCCGGGAAAGAAGGCGTTATCAACGAGAAAGTCATTGCCTTAGGCGGTATCACCCCCGAAAAGAAAACTGCTATAAAGGATTGGAATTTCGGAGGGATCGCCGTACTCGGTTTCCTATGGCAGGAACCGACCATTGCAGGGGTTATTCGACAACTTACCCGATTAAGAAACGATTAATACGAACAAAATATGTTACAATTCATTACCCACCAGACACCCCGATTCGGAATCATAGAGGGAGCAGTCGCCGCCTTGAACGGAGGTTGCAAATGGATACAGCTCCGTATGAAAGATGCTCCTATCGAAGCTGTCAGGCAAACCGCCCAGCAACTCATTCCGCTCTGTAAAGAACATGAAGCCATACTCGTCCTCGACGATTATGCCCAACTGGCGGCCGACCTCGACATAGACGGCGTTCATCTGGGAAAGCTCGACATGCCTGTTTCCGAAGCTCGCCTGCTTATCGGCGAGAAATACATTATCGGAGGAACGGCGAATACCTTTGAAGACATACAAGGATTAGTCCGGCAAGATGCCGATTATATCGGCTTGGGACCATTCCGATATACCGAGACAAAAAAGAACCTGAGTCCTATCCTCGGCCTCGAAGGTTATGCCCGAATCATGGAACAATACCGGACGAACGACTTGAAAATCCCAGTGGTCGCCATCGGAGGTATCACAGCCGACGATATTCCGGCTATCATGGAAACCGGAGTGTCGGGAATCGCTTTATCGGGAACGATCTTGCAAGCCGAAAATCCTGAAAAGGAAACTAAAAAAATAATAGACCTATTAAATAAATATCGTAAAGCATGAACAAATTAATTATCGGAGGACGGGAATTTTCCTCCCGCTTATTCGTAGGAACCGGGAAATTCAGTTCGAATGAACTAATGGAAAAAGCCATCGAAGCCTCCGGATCCGAAATGATTACCGTGGCCATGAAACGTATCAACATGACCCAAGAAGCCACAGACGATATGTTGACACACATCGACCGCAATAGAGTACAATTTCTACCTAACACATCGGGAGTACGCAATGCCGAAGAGGCTGTACTCGCAGCTCAATTTTCCAGAGAATGTTTCGGGACCGATTTCGTTAAACTCGAAATCCACCCCGATCCCAAATATCTCCTACCCGATCCTGTGGAAACCTTGAAAGCTACCGAACAACTGGCAAAACTGGGATTCGTGGTACTTCCCTATATTCAAGCAGACCCCGTACTTTGTAAACGGCTCGAAGAAGTCGGCGCTGCCACCGTAATGCCCTTAGGCGCACCAATAGGCACTAACAAAGGATTGCGCACTCGCGACTTCTTGCAAATTATCATCGAACAAAGTAATGTACCTGTCATCGTCGATGCTGGGATAGGTGCTCCTTCCCATGCCGCAGAAGCTATGGAACTGGGAGCCGATGCTGTGTTGGTAAATACGGCTATCGCCGTCGCCGGGAATCCCGTAGAAATGGCTATCGCATTCAAACAGGCTGTCGAAGCCGGCCGCCGAGCATACGAAGCCGGATTAGGCGCACAATACCATTTTGCACAAGCCAGCAGCCCGTTAACCTCTTTCTTAGATTAAACACAGAAGTAATATGGACACAAAAAAAATAATCAAAGATTCTTATCCCAGTTCCGAAAAAATATATATTCCGGGGAAATTATTCCCCATACAGGTGGGGATGCGAAAAATAAACCTCACCGACACAGTCACCGTAGAAAACGGAAAACGGATACACACGCCCAACGCTCCCGTATATGTATACGACACCAGTGGGCCTTATACCGATCCCGATATTACGGTAGATATAGACAAAGGGCTTCCACGTCTGCGCGAATCATGGATTACGGCACGAGGCGATGTGGAGCGACAAGACGATATCACCTCGGAATACGGCCGTGCCCGTCGCGACGACCCGTCTCTCGACCCTATACGGTTCAAAAATACTCCCCTTCCCTACAAAGCCAAACCGGGACATGCCATCACGCAAATGTATTATGCCCGACAGGGAATCGTCACGGCCGAAATGGAATATGTCGCCATACGGGAAAACTTGCAAAACGAACAATTAGGCATTAAAAGCCACATCACACCCGAATTCGTGCGACAAGAGATAGCCGCCGGGCGAGCGATTATTCCGGCGAATATCACCCCCCCGGAAGCCGAGCCGATGATTATCGGCCGTAATTTCTTGGTCAAATTAAACACCAACATCGGGAACTCTGCGCTATCCTCGGGTATAGAAGAAGAGATCGACAAAGCCGTATGGAGTTGCCACTGGGGGGGCGATACACTGATGGATCTATCGACCGGCGACCACATACACGAAACCCGCGAGTGGATTATCCGAAACTGTCCTGTCCCCGTGGGAACTGTCCCCATCTACCAAGCCCTTGAAAAAGTAAATGGAAAAGTCGAAAATCTGTCGTGGGAGATTTACCGCGACACACTCATCGAACAATGCGAGCAAGGAGTGGACTATTTCACCATTCACGCCGGCGTGTTGAAAGCTCATGCCGATTTGGTGGGCGAACGACTTACCGGAATCGTATCGCGCGGAGGGTCTATTATGACAAAATGGTGCGTCATTCACAATCAGGAAAGTTTCCTGTACACACATTTCGATGAAATCTGTGAAATCTTAAAACAATATGACGTAGCGATTTCTCTGGGTGACGGTATGCGTCCGGGCTCGATACACGATGCCAACGACCGTTCGCAATTCCTCGAACTCGATGTGTTGGGCGAACTCACTACAAAAGCATGGGCTCATGATGTACAGGTCATTATCGAAGGTCCCGGCCATATCCCCATGCACAAAATCAAAGAAAATATGGAAAGAGAACTGAACAGTTGCCACGAAGCTCCTTTCTATACGTTAGGCCCATTGACGACCGACATCGCACCGGGATACGACCACATTACATCGGCTATCGGAGCGGCTCAAATCGCGTGGTTAGGCACAGCCATGATCTGTTATGTAACCCCCAAAGAGCACTTGGGATTACCCGATCGAGAAGATGTACGTAACGGTGTTATCGCTTATAAAATAGCTGCACATGCCGCCGACCTTGCCAAAGGATTTCCCGGAGCACAAATACGCGATGATGCCATGAGCAAGGCCCGGTATGAGTTCCGCTGGAAAGACCAATTCAATTTGGCACTCGATCCCGAACGTGCCCTTGAATACTACAAACAAGGCTCGTTCCACGACGGTAATTATTGTACCATGTGCGGACCAAACTTCTGCGCCATGCGCCTGTCGCAAGATATTACCGACTGTATAGAAAAGGAATGATAAACCTGTTCATGACTCAAACACGTAATATGAAAATATTGATACTAAACGGAAGCCCGAGAAGCAACGGCTTGATAAGCCGAATTTTGGACACGATGGCCAACGAGGCTCGGCAACACCATGCCGAGGTAGAAGTCGTACCGGTGTGCCGGTTAGACATACACCCTTGCACTGGCTGCATGAGTTGCCGCAGTCGCCATAACTGCGTCCTGCCAGAGGACGATGCCCAACGCACCCTCGCCAAAATTGTAGAGGCCGATGCCCTCGTCATCGGATCTCCTTGTTATTGGGGCAACATGAGCGGACAGTTGAAAATCCTGTTCGACCGACTGGTCTACGGCTTGATGGGTGAAAGTCCGAAAGGATTTCCCCTCCCCCTACACAAAGGCAAAAAGGCCGTTATTGTAAGCACTGGTTCCACCCCATGGCCTTTCAATATCTGGTTCAACCAAACCCGAGGTACGGTAAAAGCACTGCGTGAAATTCTGAAATGGAGCGGATTTTCAGTACAAGGTGTCCTGCAAAAGGGCGGAACCAAACAGCACCATGAACTAACCATGAAAGAATTGCAAAAATGTAAAACCCTCATTAAACGACTAACGATTTAAAAAAATTACAAAAAGATGTTTTCCAGTGAATTAGAAAAATATTCTTGGGAAGATATAACTGCCTGCATAGCTTCGAAACGGAGTCGTGATGTCGAAATCGCTCTTGGTAAAGAGCATTTACAACTCGACGATTTCATGGCGCTCGTCTCACCTGCTGCCGCCCCCTATATAGAACATATGGCGGCATTGAGCAGGCTCTATACCCAAGAACGTTTCGGCAAAACGATACAGATGTATGTACCGCTTTATATCACCAATTCATGTACAAACCACTGTGTCTACTGTGGATTCAATCACAATAACCCCATCGCTCGAATTATTCTTACCGAGAAAGAAATCGAAAAAGAATGCCGGGCAATCCGTCAAATGGGACCGTTCGAGAATTTGCTTATCGTAACCGGAGAAAATCCACGCGATGCCGGAGTCGATTATTTGGAACGAGCTCTACAAATCGCACGTCCCTACTTCTCGAACCTATCGATAGAAGTCATGCCCCTCAAAAGCGAAGATTACTATCGCTTGACCCAATCGGGTCTCAACGGCGTGGTCTGCTTTCAAGAAACCTATCATAAAGACCGGTACAAAGTATACCACCCGAAAGGCATGAAATCTATCTTCGAATGGAGAGTAAACGGATTCGACCGCATGGGACAAGCCGGTGTACACAAAATAGGTATGGGAGTGCTCATCGGATTGGAAGACTGGCGTACCGATGTAACCATGATGGCCATACACTTGCAATACTTGCGCAAGCACTATTGGCAAACTCGATATAGTGTCAACTTCCCCCGCATGCGCCCGTCCGAAGGTCATTTTCAGCCCAATGTAATCATGACGGATAAAGAGCTGGCACAGTTGATTTTTGCATTTCGTATTTTCGACCACGACGTGGATATTTCCGTATCCACCCGAGAAAACGCAAAATTCAGAGATCACATCGCCACTCTCGGAGCTACTTCGATAAGCGCAGGTTCGAAAACCGACCCGGGAGGTTATGCCACTTATCCGCAAGCGTTAGAACAATTTTCGGTCAGCGACGAACGGACACCTGCCGAAGTGGAACAAGCTGTCAAAGCTATGGGGTATGAGGTCGTATGGAAAGACTGGGACAAAATATTCGATCGATGAACGAAAGGTATATCCGCCAAACCATGATTCCCGAAATCGGGGAAGCAGGACAGGAAAAATTGAAGAATGCTAAGGTATTGATTGTCGGTATAGGAGGGTTAGGTTCTCCCATCTCTCTATATCTGACCGCTGCCGGAGTAGGACAAATAGGACTTATCGACGATGATATCGTTTCAAAAAGCAACTTACAAAGGCAAATTCTTTATACCGAGGCAGAAATAGGACAATCGAAAGTCGAGTGCGCTTGTCGAAGACTGTCGGCTTTGAACAGTTCAACTCGATTCGAGACCTATCCTAACCGCTTCACCCCCGACAATGCAAATCGACTTGTCTCCGCTTACGATATCATTGTCGACGGATGCGACAATGCTGCGACCCGTTATCTGATCGACGATGTCTGTTCCCGCTTCAAAAAGCCCTATGTATATGGGTCCATTTCGGAATTTCGGGGACAGGTTTCCGTCTTTAATTACCGAGGCGGATCTCGATACAGTGATCTTTATCCCCGCCCCGAAGTTATTCCCCCGGCTCGTCCCGGAGGAGTTATCGGCACTATTCCAGGAATTATCGGCTGCATGGAAGCCGCAGAAGTGATTAAAATCATTACCGGCTATGGCGAAGTTTTAAGTGGGAAACTTTTCCTGCTCGACACACAAACCTTACAACATGAAATCATCGAGATATGATTTTCGTATTATCCTCCCAAAAACGGGCTGTATAAATTGTTATACAGCCCGTTTTTTTGTTTCCATACCGATTATTTTTCGAACTACAAATCCAATAATCCGTCGGGGATATTCAGATACAACTTGCGATTATCTTCGTCTATTTCACAAACAAATTCATCGACAGCCGGTATAAGCAACAATCGCCCGTTATATTCCACTTCAAACAATACATTTTCCGTAGAATCATCGATCGAGACAATCTTTCCCAACTCTCCTTTCTCGCTATCGATCACAGTGAAGCCTATAAAGTAATCTCCCGGAGCTTCATCTTCATTCGATTCTTTGTAATAAGACTTCGGGAAATAAACATCGAGTAAAGTAAATGGACGCGCATCCGCTTCATTATCTACATCTTCCAATTTAATCAAAGCCGTCGTATCGCTCTTAAACCTATATTCCTCGATAAAAAACGGTACGAATATGCCATCTATCTCACATACGATATAAGAACACTCCGTGCGGTCGAACACATCATCGGTAAAAGTAAAAGACAACTCGCCTTTCACTCCATGAGGCTTATTAAACCTTCCTATCCTTATCAATTCTTCCCTTGTAATCATTCTTTCACTTTTATTTCGTCCAAATCCACACCGGTTACAACCGTGTATTTTCCCTCTACCTGCACCCATCGAGAAAGTAAAACTTTTTTTCGGAACTCCCCGATATACCGGTACAGGCTATCGACATATTCGGGCATGGTATAATCGAGAGCTTTGACATGTACATAAATCGTCCAACTGTCACGGGCATCGTAACAAACCGTATCGAACACTGCAACCGTCGGTTCATCGGCCCGGAACCGGCGTATCTCACACAAATAGGCATACAACGAATCTAATAACTGCCGAGAATTTCGTCGGGGAATAACCGTTACCTCGTCGCTCCCGACGGCCTCGACAATCTGTTTCCTCGCTTTTGCCGAATCGCCAAGCACTTGTATCACAAAATGACCTTTTTCATCGACATACGCCGCCCCCAAATATTTTGGGAAATCCTTCCATTGAAAATAAGAAGGATTCTCTCCTATCGCAGCCAAATATTTCCGATACAAACGGTATCCGGTAGAATCGCAAGTCTCCTCTACGGGAACTTCCGTTACTATTGTATCGGAAGTTTTCCCGCCGTCGGCACGCTCCTGTACTTGCTGCGAACAAGAAGACAGGAGCAATCCCGCCACGACAACACAAAAATACCACCCTTTCATCGATCTATAAACGGGTAATACGTGCACCTATTGCATTGAGTCGTTTATCGACATCTTGATACCCCCTATCGATTTGGTCTATATTATGAATACGACTTGTACCCTCGGCACTCATTGCGGCGATAAGCATGGCTATTCCCGCTCGAATATCGGGTGAAACCATATTGGTAGCCCTCAACGTGTGTGCGTGAGCCTGACCGATGACTGCCGCCCTATGCGGGTCACAAAGAATGATTTGCGCTCCCATATCGATAAGTTTATCTACGAAAAACAAACGGCTCTCGAACATCTTTTGATGAATCAAGACACTACCTTTCGCCTGTGTCGCCACAACAAGGAATACGCTTAACAAGTCGGGAGTCAATCCCGGCCACGGAGCATCGGCAAAAGTCATAATCGAACCATCGATGAAAGTCTCTATCTCGTAACATTCATGTTCGGGTATATGAATATCGTCGCCCTGCTGTTCCACGGTTATCCCTAACCGTCGGAAACTATCGGGAATAATTCCCAAATCGTTATACGATACATTTTTAATCGTAATGTCCGAACGTGTCATCGCTGCCATACCGATAAAACTACCCACTTCGATCATGTCGGGAAGAATAGTATGCTCACACCCTTTTAACGATGAAACCCCGTGAACGGTGAGCAGATTAGACCCGATACCTTCGATATGCGCCCCCATACGGTTCAACATTTTTGAAAGTTGTTGCAAATAGGGCTCGCAAGCAGCATTATAAATCGTCGTATCGCCTTCGGCCAATACAGCTGCCATTAGAATATTTGCCGTACCTGTAACCGATGCTTCATCGAGCAACATGTAACTACCCCGCAATTTATCGGCTTTAATTTCATAACGCTGGGCTTTGGAACAATAATTAAATGTAGCTCCCAACTTTTGGATACCGAGAAAATGGGTATCCAACCGGCGTCTTCCGATTTTATCGCCTCCCGGTTTCGGTAAAACGGCATACCCGAAACGAGCCACAAGAGGTCCGATAATCATTACCGATCCCCGCAAAGAAGCTCCTTTTTGAAAAAATTCGTCACTATCGAGATAATCGAGATTTATCTTATCGGCCTTGAAACTGTACGCATTCAGACCTATGCGTTTTACCGTCACGCCCAAATCTCGCAAAAGTTGTATCAAATTATTTACATCGAGTATATCGGGAATATTGTATATCTTCACTTCTTCCGGGGTCAACAGTGTAGCACACAAAACCTCCAACGCCTCATTTTTAGCTCCTTGCGGTATCAGATCACCATTTAAGCGATGCCCGCCTTCAATAATAAAAGATGCCATACTCTCTTTCTCTATTAAGGTTAATGAGTGAAAGATACAAAAAAAGCGGTTATTTACCCGCTTTTTTCGAATTATTTTTTGATTTACGCTGCTGCACGACCGGTTCCCTCACATCTCTCAAATGATATGTGGATGCATCGAGATCAATCACGCCATGTGTATACTCCCGCAAATCTTTCAAAATCTTCTCATCTTCCACCGAATCCTTATTCCATTGATAAAACAACTTTTTCATATGATTCGCCAGCATGGAAACCAATGCACTCCTTTCGGGTCCATCGGGCATCGACTCCGCCTTTTTCAACATCTCTTCCATAATTTTCCCATAATGACGATACTTTATGGGAGAAGCCTGATAAGGAACCGACTCGGGCACGGTATGAAGATTTTCTTTTTTGATGATTTCATACGGATAATCGATATTCAACTTGAAGTCGGACATAATTGCCAAATGATCCCACAATTTGTGCTTAAAGTCCTCGATATCCCGTAAATGAGGAAACAGATTCCCCATGATATTTATAATCGTATTGGCACAACGGGTACGTTCCGCTTTGTCCTCTATGGTCATGCAGTGATCTACCATCTGCTGCACATTGCGGCCATATTCGGGCAACACGAGTCTTTTCAATTCCGAAGTATATTGCATATAATTTCTATTGATATAACTTTTATAATATTTTATTTTTAGGAGTCGTGGCTATAAACTCTTTCAGGTAAAAAGGTTCGAAATAAGCCACGTCTTCAAATTGCCCGTTACGGAAAGCACGCTCGGCCAATGCCAACATATCGGTAGCCAAAGGAACTATTCCTTCTACAAATATGGCATTGCGATGTTTAATCACATCTTTACATTTTGTCGAGCCGTTTCCCGCAAATACAATCCGACGATTGTCCAACAAGTCCGAGAAAGTATGCTCATCGATTACATACGCACCGACAGGAACGACATCATTCAACGCATTATCGAAAACAGCCGAATAGACCTCCATGCGACGGGCATCGATCATAGGACAATATAACACATCTTCCTCAAAATAGTTTCTAAACATGGTCGTACAAGCCAAAAGTTCGAGCGTAGGAACTGAGATGAGAGGAACTTTCAATCCGAAACAAAGACCTTTGGCTTCCGAAACACCGATACGCAATCCCGTATAGGATCCGGGACCGCTACTCACGGCAACCGCATCCACCTTGACTCCTTTATCTCTCGAAAAATCCATAATCTGTTTTACATATACTCCTAACAACGAAGCATGCGAAGGCCCCTCGAAATTCTCGAAATGGCATTGAACGACACCATCGGAAGACAGGGCGGCGGAACAAACAGACGTAGAAGTCTCTATATGTATAATATTCGGCATAATTCAATCCGTAAAGTATGATTTATCTCCCGATATCCGGTCGGAAAGGCGATAAACCAACGATGTAATCAACGTTAACGAGTGTACAAAATTAGCTCTTTTTTTTCAATTTATTGCTTTCTCATCGGAATTAAGATTAAATTTGCAAAAACATTTACAGACTTATGATACAATCGATGACCGGTTTTGGTAAAGCCGTAGTGGAATTACCGCATAAAAAAATAACTGTTGAAATAAAATCCTTAAATAGTAAACAACTCGATTTATCGACCCGTATTCCTCAGCAATACAGGGAAATGGAGATGGAAATTCGATCCGAAATAGCCAAACGTCTGGAACGTGGGAAAGTAGACTTCTTCGTATACAGCGAAGCTATCGGCAAGGAAGCTTCTGCCCAAATAAATATTCCGGTTTTGGAAGGTTATTTCCAACAAGTCAAAGAAGCCTCGATCAAATTAGGTATTGCGATGCCCGACGATTGGTTCTCCATCTTGTTACGTCTGCCCGATGTCATGAGTTCCGAAAGTCAGGAAATAGACGAAGTAGAACTCAACGCTTTGAGAAAAGCAGTCGACCAAGCCATCTCTCAATTGGAAGAGTTCAGAATTCAGGAAGGAGCCATGTTGCAACACCTTTTTGAAGAGAAAATCGCCAACATAGCTCATTTGTTACAAGAGGTAGAACCTTATGAAAAAGAGCGCATCGAAAAGATAAAAGGTCGGATAATCGACGCTTTGAACAAAATCGACAATTTCGATTACGACAAAAACAGATTTGAACAAGAGATGATTTTCTACATCGAGAAACTAGACATCAATGAAGAAAAACATAGACTAGACAATCACTTGAAATATTTCCTCGAAACCCTGCAATCGGGCAAGGGGCAAGGCAAAAAACTCGGATTTATCAGTCAGGAAATGGGACGTGAAATCAACACACTCGGGTCCAAATCGAACCATGCCGAGATGCAACGCATTGTCGTGCGTATGAAAGACGAGTTGGAACAAATCAAAGAGCAAGTACTAAATGTAATGTAATGGAACAAAGAGGTAAACTCATCATCTTTTCGGCCCCCTCCGGTTCGGGTAAATCCACCATCATACAATCGTTATTGAATCGCGATTTGAACCTGTCATTCTCTATCTCCGCCACCAGTCGTGCTCCGAGAGGGACTGAGAAAAACGGCGTCGAATATTATTTCATCACACCCGATGAATTTCGCGAACGTATAGCGAACGACGAATTTCTGGAATATGAAGAAGTCTATGCCGGGAAGTTCTACGGCACTTTGAAAAGCGAAGTGGAACGGATTCTCGACTCGGGGAAAAATGTTATTTTCGATGTCGACGTTGTCGGCGGACTCAACATAAAAAAATATTACGGAAACCAAGCTCTCGCTTTGTTTATCCAGCCACCCAGCATACAAGCGTTGGAACAACGATTGAAAAACAGAGCGACAGATACCCCGGAAGTTATAGCTCATCGGATAGCGAAAGCTGAATACGAATTGTCGTTCGCACCAAAATTCGATAAAATCATAGTGAACGATATTTTGGAAAAAGCCCAAGAAGAGGCATACCGTTCAATAAGACAATTTCTCGATAAATGATAAGTAAAACATGCAACCGATAAAGACAGCCTTTTTCTCCGGGACGTTCAATCCGGTTCATACCGGCCACCTCATATTAGCGAACTACTTGTGCGAATATGAAGGATTCGACGAAATATGGCTGTCTGTGTCTCCTCAAAATCCTCTACGAGAAAAATTGTCCTCGAATAATGATAGACAACGAATCGAAATGTTAAATATGGCCGTGAACGGCAATTCTAAGATTCGGACGACCGATATAGAATTTACCCTGCCCCGCCCCTCCTATACGATTCAAACACTCGAAGCCCTCAGAAAGAAGCATCCCGAAAGAATATTTACTTTGATTATCGGTGCAGACAACTGGCTTTCATTCAACAGATGGAAAGACTATGATAAAATTATCGAAGAGTATCCCATTTATATCTATCCGCGCCGGGGTTACGACATAGACGAAAGGTCGCTGCCTGCAAACGTAAAATTGTGTCATGCTCCTATCATAGAAATTTCATCGACCCAAATACGACAGGGAATTTCAGAAGGGAAAAATATGAACTATTTTATACCTCGACCGGTATACGATTATATCATAAATCACGGACTTTATAAAAATAAAGACTAATGGACGAACGTATTTATTCAAAAAATATCATCGAATTTGTAACGGTCAGTGCCGAATATTGTGCTTTTATCGAACGTGTTCCGGAATTGGAGAAAGAAGAATTTCTCGATAAAATCATAAAAATACTACCATTGCTATATCTGAAAGCAACACTATTAACACCGGAAGAACCCGAAGAAGATGGATTCTCCGAAAAATTCGTCACAGAGAATATGTACGAGAGCGTTCGGGAAAACATAGAAAGTCTATTGGGGGAAGACGACAGTTATCTGGAAGTTTTTCAAAACGATATGAAATACAGTGAAACCCCGATAATAGCCAATGTTTCGGAAGCCCTTGCCGATATTTATCAAGACTTGAAAGATTTCATTTCGGTATATCGCATGGGAAATGAGCCCCAAATGCTCGAAGCTCTTTACATTTGTTTCGAAAATTTCATTACATACTGGGGGCAACAACTAGTTAACGTACTCCGAGCATTACACAACATAAGATACACTCTGGATAACGATGATGATGAATGTGACGACAATTGCGACTGTGGACACCATCATTCTCACTCCGATAATTACACCGATATATTCGGTCATCAACAAGAGAACGGAGATATTCTCGACAAGTTGAACGATGATTTGGATTAAAAAATTATGGAGAACGATACACCCAATAAAATAAAAATCAGTAAAGAAATCATTGCTACTTTACCCATAGAAACATTTCCGGGGAAAATAGTCGTAATCGATAATGAAAGAGATGCCGATAATGCAGTACTCCAACTAAATAACGAAAGAATTATCGGATTCGATACAGAGACTCGGCCAACTTTCAAAAAAGGAAAAAGCAATCATGTAGCACTTATCCAATTATCGACCCACGATACGTGTTATTTGTTTCGTATAAATCGCATAGGATTTACACCTGCGATTAAGAATCTGCTCGAAAACGAATCCCTCTTGAAAGTAGGAATATCGCTCAAAGATGACTTCTGTATGTTGAGTCGGCTAAACGGCGGACAATTTATACCGAAAAATTTTATAGAATTACAAAAATTCGTGAAGAAATACAATATCGAAGATCAAAGTCTACAAAAAATCTATGGTATAGTTATCGGGAAAAAAATTTCCAAAGGGCAACGATTATCCAACTGGGAAGCCGATCATCTTACCGAAAATCAACAACTTTATGCAGCGACCGATGCTTGGAGTTGCATAAAAATATACGAAGTTTTGAAATCTGGAAAATTCAAATCTCCCATATATAAAATTCAACCCTCGTCTTTATAAAACTACAATATTATGAAACGATACGACATTATAGCATTGCTCTTGGTTATTTATTTGGCTGTGATGGCCTACTTCGGCAGAGGTATGCTTTTGAGCGGAAATTACTGGGAATATTTTAGTATCATCGGTGTTACTTTACTCGTCATTTTCATACTCAGATGGGCAATGAAACGTAGAGAAAAAATCAGAGAAGAACGAAGGAAAAAGCAAGACGCCTCTGAACGAAGAACCCTACGAAACGACAATATATCATAAACCATAAATAAAATTCATCGGACTATGACAAAGAAAGTACTATTAACCTTTTTGGTTATATGGTTGTTTTCGAACACCGGTTCGGCTCAAATCCTAAAAAACACATGGATCATCAACCCTCAATTAAGCGGCTTTAATTTAGGCAGTACCCACACGGAAGATACGGGCAAAGAAACGTTCGACCTCGGACTAAAAGTCGAAGCAGGTAATTTCATTGCCAATAATTTGGCTATTCTTGTCGGGATCGGCGGTGACTTCGCATGGAATAAAGAGTACAAAGACAATAGCATCGATATAATGGGAAGCATTAGATATTATACGCTCACGACTCTGTTTCTCGGCATAAACGCAGGATACACCCATGCATGGTATAAACCCAAAGGAAGTGATTCTCAATGCAGAGATTACCTATATGTCGGAGCCGAGCTGGGATATGCGATTTTCGTGAGTCACAACATATCTCTGGATCCGGCCGTATATTGGAAGCACAGTTTTACCGATAAATTCAACCAGTACGGAATAAAAATGGGACTTTCTGTCTATTTCTAAGAAGTTAATATATAAAACACATAAACACAATGACTGAAAAAATGAACCAATTGATGAAGGACGTCCCGGCTATACGATGGACAGCCCTTATTCTACTGGCAAGTGCCATGTTTTTCGGGTATATTTTTATGGATATACTATCGCCTTTACAAGAACTTTTGCAAACATCAAGAGGGTGGTCTCCCGATGCCTATGGACACTATGCCGGTTCTGAAACATTCCTGAATGTATTCGTATTCTTTTTAATTTTTGCGGGTATCATTCTCGATAAAATGGGGGTTCGCTTCACGGCTATTCTTTCCGGGGCTGTTATGCTCGCAGGGGCATCCATCAACTATTTCGCTGTCAGCAATGCATTTATCGGTAGCGGAGCAGAATCTCTCATGAACCGATTTATGAATTTACCTTTGGAATGGTGGAACATCACCCCGTTTTACGAGGGCATGCCTGCGTCGGCTAAAATGTCGGCTATCGGTTTCATGTTCTTCGGTTGTGGCGTAGAAATGGCGGGAATTACAGTTTCCCGCGGAATTGTCAAATGGTTCAAAGGAAAAGAAATGGCACTCGCCATGGGGGTAGAAATGGCTATTGCCCGTGTGGGAGTCGCCGTAGTCGTCTTAGGCTCTCCGGTCTTGGCCAATAAAATCTCTCCTATCGATGTATCTCGTCCTGTTCTCGTAGCAGTTATATTACTGGCAATCGGACTCATCTGTTTTATCACTTATGCCTTCATGGATAAAAAACTCGAACGACAGATGGGCGAAAGCGGTGAGGAAAAAGACGATCCTTTCAAATTAAAAGATCTCAAACTCATTTTTTCGAGCAAAGTATTCTGGTTAGTAGCTCTTCTTTGCGTACTCTACTACTCGGCTATTTTCCCATTCCAAAAATATGCAATCAATATGCTGCAATGTAATTTAGGATACACAGCCGAACAAGCCGGTTGGGTATTTTTCGTATTCCCTTTGGGTGCAGCGGCTATTACTCCCATTTTAGGAAATTTTCTCGACCATCGTGGTAAAGGAGCTACTATGCTCATCTTCGGTGCACTGCTAATGATCGCCTGCCATTTGGTATTCGCATTGGTGTTGCCGACCCTGAAAGGTACTACCGCAGCAGTTATCGTCGCCTATTTATCTATCATATTATTGGGAATCTCTTTTTCATTGGTTCCAGCTTCTTTATGGCCGTCCGTCCCCAAACTTGTAGACAACAAACTATTAGGTTCGGCGTACGCCGTTATTTTCTGGATTCAAAACATAGGATTATATGCATTCCCCATGATTATAGGTGCAGCATTGAGAATCTCGAATCCCGGCATAACCGATCCGTTACAATACAACTATACAACCCCTATGCTTATATTTGCAAGTTTAGGTGTGTTGGCTCTTCTCTTCGGGTTATGGTTAAAAGTTGAGGACAAGAAACGTGGATACGGGCTCGAACTTCCCAATATTCAAAAATAATGATAAAAGAAAAAGAATAATACATTAGTTATTAGTCCAATATAATCGGCAATAGAGTGTAAACATCTATTGCCGATTTTTCTTTTCTTCCCAATCAAACTATAATCAGTAGTTAATAAACTATTTTATTTAGTTTTATTAACTATAATAATTAGTTGAAAAACTAAAACATTTAGTTTATTTGTATCATAAATAGAAAAAATATGAAAGGACTTACATCGAAAGAAGAGGAAATCATGAATTATTTCTGGCATAAAGGGCCATTATTCGTGAAAGAACTGTTGGATTTTTATGACGAACCCAAACCTCACTTCAATACGTTATCGACCATCGTAAGAGGACTCGAAGAAAAAGGCTATGTGTCACACAAAGCATATGGTAAAACCTATCAATATTTTGCTGTTGTAAGCGAAGAATCGTTCAAAAAACGGACCTTGCGACAAGTCATACGTAAATACTTCAACAGCTCCTATTTGGGAGTCGTTTCCTCTTTAATCGAGGAAGAAGATATTTCACTGAAAGAATTGAAAGAGCTTATCGAAAAAGTAGAAAAAGGAAAAGCAGAACAATAACCAATCACTACCAATGGGCGCATTCTTTGTTTATATATTAAAAGCCTCTGTTTATCTAGCCATTCTGTATCTGTTTTACAGTATATTGCTAAGTAAGGAAACATTTTACCGCTACAATAGAACAGCATTGCTACTATTGATACCTCTATCGTTTATTCTTCCGCTATATCCGGTTCATACTGCTGTTCCCGAAACGTATTCAAACACTACTATACTCGACAGGCTGCCGGCAATATCTTATATCGAAAACGAATCACAAAGTAAAATTCCGATAGGTATTATCGCGGTACTAAGTATCTATCTCATCGGGATTTTATACTTTATCACTAGATATGTCTGCACAATTATAAAACTTCTGCGACTGATTCGGAGCGGGGAAAAATATACCGACAGCGACGGACTTTCTCTTGTCGTTATCTCCCAATCCATTGCTCCTTTCAGTTGGTTCGGGAAAATAGTCATTTCAAAAGCCGACTTCCAAAACCATCGCCGAGAAATACTCCTACACGAATCTGCACACATTCGCAAACATCATTCATGGGATTTACTGGCTGCCGATCTCTGTATAGGATTACAATGGTTCAATCCGGCCGCCTGGTTACTGAAACGAGAACTGCAAACCGTACATGAATACGAAGCCGATAATTACGTTTTGGAACAAGGCATCGATGCCAAACAATACCAATTACTGTTAATAAAACGATCGGTCGGTTCCAAGTTTTATTACATAACCAATCACTTTAATCACAATAAACTTAACAAAAGAATTACCATGATGTTAAAAAAGAAATCAAACCGCAAAGCGACCTTGAAGTATCTCTACGTCATACCGGTCGCATTATGTACCGTTTCGGTATTCGCCCACCCCGAAATCTCCGATGAATTAAACAAAGTATCCTCGGTCGATTTGAGTAACTTGACAGCTATGATCGGTAGTTCCGAAAACACCGCAACCATAAAGAATAAAGAGATAGAAATATCCGGGTGTGTTTTAGACATAGAAACCAACGAACCTATCGTCGGAGCCACCGTCTTGGTCAAAGGCAGCAATACAGGAACAGTAACCGATCTAAATGGAAACTTCTCCTTAAAAACACCCATAGGAAAAACTTTGCTCATCTCTTATGTCGGTTTAGGCTCGGCCGAAATCAGTTGCAATGACAAAGACAGGCAAAATCTGAAAATATACCTCGGCGAAAGCAGCGAAAAGAATAACAGTTCGAAAATTATCATAGTCGGTAACAAAACCGAGCCGAACACTTCGATCGGCACGAAAGGAAAAATCAACAGCATAACCATTACGACAAAAGACAGTGTAGAAAACAATAAACAGAAAATCGATACAAAAGGAAAAATTAGCAATATAAATGTAGATATCCAAAAAGATGGTTCGGTCATAGTCGATGAAAACAATACCAGAGTCTTTTACGATCCTATATATATTTTAGACGGTAAAAAAATTTCCAAAGACAAATTCAAAAATCTCGATGCCGACAAAATAAAATCAATAACTGTCCTCAAAGGAGAGGAAGCTATCAAAAGTTATGGAAAAGATGGTGAAAATGGAGCCCTTATCATACAAACCAAAGGAAATACTGCAACTTCGACAGATCCGATAAAAACCATAACGATTACCAAGAAAGATACTTCTGAGGATATCATGAAAAATACACTTTGCATCGTTGACGGAAAAAAGATTTCGGAAACAGAACTAAAAAATATAGATCCCAACAATATACAAAGTATAACAGTCTTGAAAGATGAAAAATCGAAGGAAGAATATGGAGCGACCGACAAAGATTGCATTATATGGATTACCTTGAAAAAATAATATGACTCGACGACTGAATGCAAAAAAGGCTGTTTTCTATTTTGAAAACAGCCTTTTTGTTTTATTGGTCTACTTTTCTGAATTTCATTTTTGCCCGTACAAACTCTATTACGGCAGGTAACAAAGATACAAATATAATCGCGACAATCAGAAGTTTTAAATTTTTCTGAACAAAAGGCAAATCACCGAAGAAATAGCCCGCATAACAAAAAATCGCTACCCACAAAGCTCCTCCGATTAGATTATACATCATGAAATAATAATAGTGCATTTTCCCCATACCACCCACAAAAGGAGCAAAAGTACGAACGATAGGGACAAACCGAGCTATAATTATAGTTTTCCCTCCATATTTTTCAAAGAAAGCATGGGTTTTCTCTAAATGGCTTTGTTTGAAAATCTTTGAATTGGGGTTACTGAATAGCTTCTTACCGAAAAAATGGCCTATTGCATAATTACAAGAATCGCCCAATACCGCAGCAACAAACAAAATAAGTACCAAAACATTTATTTCTAAGGGAATTCCTGGCAACGCTGTAATAGCCCCAGCGACAAAAAGTAAAGAATCTCCCGGTAAAAAGGGTGTAACAACCAAACCCGTCTCACAAAAAATAATCATAAACAATATAGCATAAGCCCAAGTATGATAATCCTGTACTATCTCAATCAGATGCTTGTCTATATGCAAAATAAAGTCAATCAAAAATTCCATAAATCCATATATAAATACATTAACTTTATTGGGGCATAGTCACTTTGAAATAAGGATTTTCTACATGCTGTTCAAATACGATACGCTTCATATCTTCTACACGATCGGGATATTGGGCAGCCAAATCACAATCCTCATGAATATCATCGACCAAATTATACAAATGACATTTACCCTTCTCAACAAATAACTTCCAATCGCCTTGCCGAACAGCAATTTGATCGGTCTCGCAAAACTCCCAATAAAGAAACTCATGATTCTTTTGATGTTTGTCTTTACCCAGCAAGGTAGGTTTGAATGAAAGTCCATCGAAATAGTCTTTCCTATTCTCTCCATATCGCTCGATATGATTCACCCCTATCAAGTCGCAGAAAGTAGGCAATATATCATAAAACGCCAACTGGTGGTCATTGACAGCTACCGGGACATGACCGGGCCAACGAACGATAAAAGGAATACGTATACCTCCCTCATGGCAAGAACGCTTGATTCCTTTCAGTTTCCCATCTCGTCCAAAAAATCCGGGGTCGGCTCCCCCTTCTTCGTGAGGGCCGTTATCCGATGAAAAAATAACGATGGTATTCTCATCGAGCCCTTTCTCTTTCAATTTTTTCAAAATCTCACCTACATAAATATCTAACCGAGCAATCATTGCCGCAAACTGTGCATGGGTATGAGTCACGGGATTATAGCGCCCACCATAACTGCCATTAAACACACCGGTTTCCCCCAACCGTTCTCGATAGTAATTTAGAAGAGAATCTTCTGGCTGTACCAATTCGGCATGAGGTAATGTGTAAGTGAAAAAACCGAAGAAAGGTTTGTCTCCCGACTGACGATCCAACCAATCGATTGCAGCTTCGTGAATAAGATCGGCCGAATATTGAGGCCGTAAAGCATAACCGGCCCCCCACATGGGATATTTGATATTCTCTTCGAGCGTCACACGAATAGTCGCAGTGTCGCCCAACCGGGAACTATACCGATTCAAAAAGTTGGGATAATACAAGTGAGCCTGAAATTGACAGATATATCCAAAGAACTCATCGACACCACGCTTGTCCGGAGTAGAAACAGAGCCTTCATATCCCCCGGCCCATTTACCGAACATTCCCGTCCTATAACCGTTTTCTTTCATAATTTCAGGAAGAATAACACGATTGGGATCATAAGGGTGTTGGCCTACGATGGCATAGTCGGTATTAACTCCATAACGCACCTCGCCACTATCTCGCCAATACTCTTTATTTCCTCGTACTTCTCCGTGTCCGGTGTGCTGTCCGGTCATTATACAAGCCCGGGAAGGAGCGCTAACAGGGCTACCCGAATAAGCCTGTGTAAATCTCATACCCTCCGAAGCCATACGATCTATATTCGGAGTCTCGATATATTTCTGCCCATAGCACCCTAAATCTCCATAACCCATATCGTCACATAAAATAAAAACGATATTGGGCTTATCACTTTTCTTTGCCGAAAATGCAGCGAAAACAGAGGCCAACATTCCGCCTCCAACAAATAATAACCGGCTATATTTCATTGATAATTACCTCGAAAATTTATAATATCTTATTCTTTTTCGGTTCAAATATAAGACGAAAGATTCGATTCCTAAAACATAAAACTTAAAAATAATTCGAGTACCGAATTATTGTATTCCCTATTTTTACTAATTTTGAACCGCTTACTAAATCTATCTTTGATACAATCATGAACCAATCTCTTTACACACCTTTCGACCGGATATTATATATCATGACCAAGCCGGTGGGGGCAATTTGTAATCTGGCCTGCACATATTGCTACTATACCGAAAAAGCGAAACTCTATCGGGACTCTCCCAAGCATATCATGAGCGAAAGCCTATTAGAGAAATTTATCAAAGAATATATCGAAAGTCAGGCAAACGACCATATTTTATTCACATGGCATGGTGGCGAAACCCTAATGAGACCGTTGGATTTCTACCAAAAAGTAGTACGACTTCAAGCTCAATACGGAAAAGGTCGAATTATCGATAACAGCATCCAAACCAACGGAACATTACTAACAGACAGCTGGTGTCGTTTTTTCAAAGAAAATAACTGGCTGGTCGGTATCAGTATAGACGGGCCACAAGAATTTCACGACGAATACCGATTGACCAAACAGGGAAGGCCCTCATTCGTAAATGTCATGCGAGGTATAAATCTGCTTAATAAACATGGCGTCGAATGGAATGCTATGGCAGTAGTTAACGACTTTAATGGGGACTATCCCTTAGATTTCTACCATTTTTTCAAGGACATCAACTGTAAATATATACAATTCACACCCATTGTCGAACGTATTCGGCAACATGAAGACGGGCGCATATTAGCCTCTCCCGATGAAGAATCAATAGACGGAGTAACAGACTTCTCCGTCTCTCCGGAGCAATGGGGCAACTTTCTTTGTACGATATTCGACGAATGGGTTCGAAATGATGTAGGAGAATACTACATACAATTATTCGATGCCACTCTTGCCAATTGGGCTGGTGTAACACCCGGAATATGCTCTATGGCCGAAACTTGCGGTCATGCCGGAATTATGGAATTTAATGGAGATGTGTACAGTTGCGACCATTTTGTATTTCCTGAGTATAAATTGGGAAACATATACACCCAATCTTTAATCGAAATGATGAATAGTCCCCGACAAATTGCTTTCGGTCAAAACAAGCGCAATGCTCTGCCTCAACAATGCAAAGAGTGTGATTTTCTATTTGCCTGCCACGGAGAATGCCCCAAAAATAGGTTCGCAAAAACGGCCACCGGAGAACCGGGATTAAATTATTTATGCGCAGGTTATCACCGATTCTTTAAACACGTAGCTCCTTATATGGACTTCATGAAACACGAATTGGATAATCAACGCCCACCAGCCAATGTCATGCAATGGGTGAAACAAAATCCCCCCGACAAATAGAAAAAGGCTTTATACCGAATCGGTATAAAGCCTTTTTCTATCTTTCAATAAAATTATTCCATATAACAGAATACTTCATAGGCCGCTTCGTTCCAACTCACAGGGCAGCCCTCTTCGCGAGATTCTGGAACAATGCGTATATTCAAAACCGATTTGTCGCGAGTAAGAGATTCCGGTATTTCAAACTCATCTTCAATCCAACGCTTGTACGGATTACTGTCCGCCAAATACCACACGCCGGCATCCTGTCCATCGACCCAAACTCTCGCACACTGTCTGGGAAGCTCCTGATCGCTGCATCGACGCAATCTTACTCCATGATTATTCGATAATACTTTTACACGAAACGAACTCTCTCCGGTAAATTTATGAACCATAGCCGTAACTTCCACATCATCGGCATCCCCCTCGAAACAAGAAGTTAGCATCTCCACAGATACATCTCCTTCTACTTTATATTTATGTCGTTTCAACGACTTTTTCGAGGCCATATCTATGCTATCGGTCTTAACTAAGGAAACTTTATCCTGCCCATAATAAAAAACAATCCCCAGATGTTCGAGATACTGGTTATTGCTCTCACCAGACTCTATATTAAAATCCAATTGCGAATAAAATGGATAGCTATCACCTAAACACAATCGTGTCATCGACCAGGGATTATCGCTCAGTCCGTCATAACCGCCCGACGGATTGCACTCGGCCGGAGTCGGGAATCCCCACCCGTAGCAAATATAACTTTCCGAACCATCGCTCTCAACCTGCGGCGTCTTAATCCCATCTATATGTATTCTTACATCTCCTTCACAAGTAATAATATGAGGACGTTCCCCATAACAAGTCACATGAGCGGCAACCATTTTCCCGGTTCCTTTTATCGACGCGATGGGGCTATCTGCCCCCGGTGTATGTTTACGAGTATAATAGTCGGAAGAACGAAAGTAACCGCTATACTCTCTATCATAGCTATTCTCCCCTACTCCTACTTCAACAAAGCCCAAAGTAACGGTCTCTCCGCTCCTATTCTCCAACATTACATGGGCTCGTTCCCAAAACGGCATAGGGAAATAATTATAAAACCAACCGTCTGTCGTCGCTCCCATTAATAAATACCGGGTATTATTATATCCTAAGGAATTACCGAAAAAACAACCGATAGGACACAGAACATCTTCCTCTTCGTGATTATCCCACTTCACACGTATCCATACATCTTGTAATCTATCGGGATTCATATCAGCCATATAAAGTTTCAACGAATTGATGACACCCCCCTCATGCACATCTATTATAGACAATGACTCCCCGGATGCTAATTTCTTTTCCGACATACGAAACATTCTATCCTTACCGATCTTCGGATCGACTCCCGTCTGTTTCCACTGACGAACCAAAGAACTATAATCCTCCTTTCCGGTAAAAGTCTCTATCCCTTGCGCAGTGGGATAACTGTGATACACGACATGTCCCCAGCCACCTTGTCCTTTATCCCGGTGAGGGCCTTCGAGCTTAACGCTCGAAGTGATTCGACAGCCATTACGAAACGGCATAGGAACAAAACTGCGAACTACCCGGATAGGGCCTCGTCCATTATCCAAAGGGCCGATGTAACATGATGCTTGTGGTTCGGTAAAAGGATATTTCTCTCCGAACTCCGACAAACGAATAGTAAAACGGGGGGTCTCCTCACCATCAAAGTAAAATCGAAATACGGGTTCTTCCGAACTCAGATAACGATGTTGTACCATATTATAAATACAGCCGGCTCCCGCCACATCGAATATTACCCACTCTCCTTTCTTATCTTGATACAAACTCCAATCCCAATCGGCATTACCACCTTTTTTATCGATACTGCCCTCGTACTTCACTTTCATTTCCCGATCCAATACTGGAAATCGAGCCACATTGGTCATGCGAGATAATCCATACGATTTTGAAGGAACAGTTTCGGAGTATGCATTTCCAGTCACGGAAAATGGGAATAAAGCAGTCACTGCAAGTAATCTTATAAAAGCTTTTCTTTTCATGGATAAAATTTTAAAGATATTTTCGATGTACAAAAATACCTCTGTCTCGCAAATCAAGACAAATACTTTATTATCTATTCCTTATACTTTTATCCACAAAAGGCCGGGTATCGATATACCCGGCCTACACTTTCTCGAAATTTTAGATTTTATTCTTTCCTCACTAACAATACTACATTCTCTACATGGTGTGTATGAGGAAACATATCGACCGGCTGTACCCGCTCGACCTTGTATTTTGCATCTAACAAAGATAAATCGCGCGCCTGAGTGGCGGGATTACAGCTTACATAAACGATACGTTCAGGAGAAGCGAACAATATAGTCTTAATCACATCGTCATGCATGCCGGCACGAGGTGGATCGGTAATGATGACCTCTGGACGACCATGCTCCTCTATAAAATCCTCGGTAAGAATGTCCTTCATATCGCCGGCATAAAACAAAGTATTATCCAACCCGTTTATACGGGCGTTTTCTTTGGCATCTTCTATCGCTTCGGGAACATACTCGATACCTACCACCTTACGGGATTGTCTTGCCACAAAATTGGCAATAGTGCCCGTGCCAGTATATAGATCATAAACCAACTCGGTTCCCGTCAATCCGGCGAACTCTCTGGCAACCTTATATAACTCATAAGCCTGTTCGGAATTGGTTTGATAGAAAGACTTCGGTCCTATCTTGAATCGTAATCCTTCCATACTTTCCCAAATATAATCTCTTCCCCGGAACACACAAACTTCCTGATCGGCAATCGTGTCGTTTCGTTTTTGATTGACAATATAAAGCAAAGACGTAATCTCGGGGAACGTATCCGCTATATGTTGCATCATTCGTTCGATACGCACCATATCGGGTTCGAAAAATACGACTATGAGCATAACCTCTCCTGTCGAAGAGGTCCGGATAATAATATTCCGCATGAATCCTGTCTGCTCCCTCAAATCGAAAAACGGATAATGATTATCGATAGCACATTGTCTTATCGAGAGTCGAATGCGATTGGATATATCGTCCTGCAACCAACACTTTTTTATGTCGAGGACCTTATCGAACATACCGGGTATATGAAATCCCAACGCATTGCGACAGTCGAATTCCTGTTCCGTCTGCAACTGTTCATAAGTCAACCACGACTTATTGGAAAATGAGAATTCGAGCTTGTTTCTATAATATTGTTGCTTGGTCGAACCTTTTGTAGGTAAGATTTCCGGCAAAGGGATTTTACCTATGCGGGTAAGATTGTCTTCCACTTGCTGCCGTTTAAATTGTAACTGATAGTCATAAGCCACATGTTGCCATTTACACCCGCCGCAAACACCGAAATGCTCGCAAAAAGGATTTACCCGCAAAGAAGAATAAGCGTGAAATTTCACGATACGTGCCTCGGCATAATTATGCTTCTTACGCATCAATTGCAAATCCACTATATCTCCCGGTGCTGCAAAAGGGACGAATACTACCAAATCGTTCACTCGTGCCAAAGCCTTGCCTTCGGCTGCTACTCCGGTTATTTCTACCTGCTCCAACAAGGGTAGCTCTTTCTTTTTTCGTGCCAAAACAAAAAATTAATAAGTTACAAAGCCAAACAAAACAATACGAACCGAACATCTAAATAAATTCGGCTATGCAATTATGCAGAAAACCACAGGCTCCACATTCGGCAAAGATAAGTATTTTTCACGAAAGAGACAGGTAAAGCAAATAAATAGTGCACAGCGTTAAAATTTGTAGCAAAATATTTTTGTGGTTTGCACGAATCCTTTATTTTTGCGTATTGTTTCTATACAAGATTTTCCGAATGGGTCACAAAGTCGAATAAAGGAAACAATATTTATACAAAATATCATATACTTATTTATTTATGAAAAGAGTTTATACTTTTGGCAACGGTAAAGCAGAAGGCCGTGCCGACATGAAAAACCTGCTGGGTGGTAAAGGAGCCAACTTGGCGGAAATGAACTTAATTGGAGTTCCTGTTCCCCCCGGATTCACAATCACTACCGAAGTTTGCACCACATACACTCAGCAAGGGAAGGAAGCTGTTGTAAAAGAAATCAAAGGCGATGTGGAAAAGGCTATCGCTCATATCGAAAGCCTCACGGGCACGAAGTTCGGAGATGCCTCGAATCCGCTATTGGTATCGGTTCGTTCGGGAGCTCGTGTTTCCATGCCCGGTATGATGGACACAGTATTGAACTTAGGTATGAACGACGACGCCGTAGAAGCCATTGCTAAAAAATCGGGAAATGCGCGGTTTGCATGGGATTCCTATCGCCGATTCGTACAGATGTACGGCGATGTCGTACTGGGTATGAAGCCTAAAACGAAAGAAGACATCGATCCATTCGAAGAAGTGATGGACAAAGTCAAAGAGGCCAAAGGTATAAAGAGTGATACCGAACTCCAAGTAGAAGACCTCAAAGAATTAGTAAAACTCTTTAAAGCCGCCGTTAAAGAAAATACGGGAAAAGATTTTCCCGCTTCTCCCTGGGAACAATTATGGGGTGCTATCTGTGCCGTATTCGACAGCTGGATGAACGAACGCGCCATTCTCTACCGTCGTATGAACCAGATTCCCGAAGAATGGGGTACTGCCGTAAACGTGCAAGCTATGGTATTCGGCAATATGGGAAATACCTCGGCTACCGGTGTAGCATTCACTCGTGACGCTGCTACCGGCGAAGATATCTTTAACGGAGAGTACCTCATCAATGCACAAGGAGAAGACGTAGTTGCCGGTGTACGCACACCCCAACAAATCACACTCGAAGGATCTCGCCGCTGGGCAGCATTGCAAGGTATATCGGAAGAAGAACGCGCAACCAAATATCCTTCTCTCGAAGAGGCCATGCCCGAATGTGCAAAAGCACTTATCGAAACTCAACAAAAACTCGAAGACTACTTCAAAGATATGCAAGACCTCGAATTCACCATTCAAGATGGCAAATTGTGGTTATTGCAAACTCGTAACGGAAAGCGCACCGGAGCCGCTATGGTAAAAATCGCTATGGATATGCTCCGCGCAGGAATCATCGACGAAAAAACTGCCTTGAAACGCATGGAGGCTCAAAAACTCGATGAACTATTGCACCCCGTATTCGACAAAGATGCCATCAAACGCGTTAAAGTCGTAGCCAAAGGACTTCCTGCCTCGCCGGGTGCAGCAACCGGACAAATCGTGTTCTTCGCCGACGACGCAGAGGCGTGGGCCGAAAAACGGAAAAAAGTAATCATGGTACGTATCGAAACCTCTCCCGAAGATTTGCGAGGCATGAGTGTGGCGCAAGGCATCCTTACTGCTCGTGGCGGTATGACTTCTCACGCAGCCGTAGTTGCCCGTGGTATGGGTAAATGTTGTGTATCGGGAGCCGGTGAAATAAAAGTCGATTATAAAGCCCGTACGGTAGAAATGGGCGGAAAAATCTACAAAGAAGGCGATTGGATCTCTTTGAATGGTTCCACCGGAGATGTTTACGAAGGACAAGTTCCTACCGTAGACGCCGATATGAGCGGGGATTTCGCAGCCATTATGAATTTGGCTGAAAAATATACCCGAGTAGACGTACGCACCAACGCAGATACTCCGCGCGATGCAGCGGTAGCCCGCAAATTCGGAGCAAAAGGTATCGGATTATGCCGTACAGAACACATGTTCTTCGAAGGCGACCGTATCAAAGCCATGCGCGAAATGATTCTGTCGAAAGACGAAGAGGGACGTCGCCACGCACTCGACAAGCTGTTGCCTATGCAACGCAGCGACTTCGAAGGAATATTCGAAGCTATGGACGGTCTGGGTGTAACCATTCGTCTGCTCGATCCTCCTCTACACGAATTCGTACCGCATCAATTGGCCACTCAAAAAGAATTGGCAGAAGAGATGGGTATGAGCATCGACGAAGTAAAATTAGCTTGCGATGCTTTGGAAGAATTTAACCCCATGTTGGGTCATCGCGGTTGCCGGTTAGGTTGTACCTATCCCGAAATAACCGAAATGCAGGCCCGAGCCATCATCGAAGCTGCTTTGAACGTAAAAGCAAAAGGTATCGACGTTCACCCCGAAATCATGGTTCCCCTTGTAGGTGTTGTAGAAGAATTGAGAATGCAAGCCGAAGTTATTCACCGTACCGCTGCACAAGTATTCGAAGAACGCGGCGACACGGTTGCCTACAAAGTAGGTACGATGATCGAGGTTCCCCGTGCAGCCGTTACAGCCGATCAAATTGCCGAAGTTGCCGACTTCTTCTCATTCGGCACGAACGACTTGACTCAAATGACGTTCGGCTATTCTCGTGATGATGCCGGTAAATTCTTAAAGATTTACAAAGAAAAAGGTATCCTCAAAACCGATCCGTTCGAAGTTCTCGACCAAAAAGGTGTAGGGCAACTCGTACGCATGGGCGTGGAAAAAGGCCGTTCCACCAAACCGTCGCTCAAAGTCGGTATTTGCGGTGAGCATGGTGGTGAACCTTCATCTGTGAAATTCTGTGCCAAACTCGGTATGAACTACGTATCTTGCAGTCCTTACCGTGTACCCATCGCACGTGTGGCTGCGGCGCAGGCTGCTATCGAAGATTAAAAAGTCCTTTGATAACTCTATAAAAAAGGCTAACAGATAATGTTAGCCTTTTTTATATCCCCTCAATATCGACCCTTTCATACGATAATAAAAACACTGTAATCAAAAATTCATACCGAGAGAAGTTCAGTTCTCCTGTTTTTAAGTACCTTTGTTTCATCAAGTAAAACAGATCGAAATACAAACACGATGAAAAAAACACTACTCTTTATTAGCCTTTTAATCCTTTCCGTCTTATCAACACAAGCCACTCGGCCCAAATATGTATTCTATATCATCGGCGATGGAATGGGCATAAATCAAGTTAACGGTACTGAAATGTTTTACGGGGAACTGACCAGTAAGACAGGACCCTTACCGCTATTGTTTTCGAAATTCCCTTATACGACTTTTGTAAGCACATACTCTGCCAATCGAGGAGTAACAGACTCGGCAGCAGCAGGTACGGCATTGGCCTGCGGTGAAAAGACCAACAACAATACGATCGGTGTGGATGCAGACAGTCTACCTATATATAGTATAGCGGTGGCAGCACAAAAGAAAAACATACCTGTTGGAATTATTACCAGCGGAGAAATAGACGATGCCACTCCCGCCGCTTTTTTCGCTCACCAAATAAACCGTAATAACCGTTACGAAATAGGAGTCGATATGCTCGCCGCCGGATTTGATTTCTATGCAGGAGATAAATTTACACAACCGTCACCAGAAGGAAAAAAATCTCTATACGATATGATTCCAAAAGCCAACTATACATTGGCTCTCGGCATACAAGAATACAATCGCCAATCCCAGGTAGCCTCCAAAATGATTTTATTTCCCCAAAAAGACTTCCCTTACGCCATAGACCGTAAACCGGGAGATATTTGTTTAGCCGATCTCACCCGATGTGCAATAGACTTTCTGCAACAAAAAGGAAATGGTTTCTTTTTAATGATAGAGGGCTCCAAAATAGATTGGGCAGGACACTCCCGTGACGGAGCTACCAATTTCAGAGAAATAAAAGATTTGGAAGAATCGGTAAAATTGGCTTATGATTTTTATAGAAAGTATCCCGATGAAACCCTCATTATCGTTACAGCCGACCATGAAACCGGAGGCGTAGTATTAGGCAACGGAAATTACTCACTCAACCTGCAAGCACTCCAATATCAAACGATGAGTGGAATAGCGTTTACAAAAGAAATAGAAAATCTGCGTAAACAAAACACCGAAATTTCATGGGAAACCATACAAAAGGCCCTATCCCATGCCTTTGGCTTTTGGAGCAAGCTCGACTTATCCCCCGAACAAGAAGCACATCTTAAAAAAATTTACGAAGAAACTATACACAACCAACAAGGGGACTTAATAAAATCTCTATATGAAAACAATGAACCGATAGCCGAAGCCGCCAAAACGATTCTCAACGAAATAGCCGAAATCACATGGTCTTGCAGTTCTCACACAGCTGGTTATGTCCCGCTCTATGCGATCGGTTTAGGAGCAGAAAACTTTCAAGGGAAACTCGACAATACCGATGTACCCTTGCTAATAGCCCGAATTGCCGGCTACGAATAATACAAAGACTAAGAAAAGAAAGCCTATCTATATATAAGATTTTTTAGAAAAAACATTGTAAAATAAAATAAAGGAAATAACTTTGTCCCTTGTAATCGGTTTGCTTTTATCGCGTTCGATAAAGCAATGAAAAGGGAATCGGGTGTAAATCCCGGACAGACCCGCTGCTGTGTAGTTCGATAGATTTTAGACAAACAACTACAATGCCACTAATCCAATGAGATTGGGAAGGCGTCTAAAATAGAACAAGTCAGAAGACCTGCCGGTTACATAATAAAATTTATCTCTTCGCGGATTAGGAGATAAAACGAATACTTTTCCGATAGAAATTTTTTGCGAAAGCAAAAAAATACACCATGTTATAGAAACACGCTTTTCTATAACGTAGTTTATATATATGTAAAATGATGCAGTTATGAGAAGAATGATTCCTTACAGTGTGGATATAACTGGGAATTTTGTTTATTCACCGCAATTAATCGAAGCACGCAAACAAGTTCAAGAAGAACTTCTAAATGTAGCACAATTACTGGAAATCGAAAATAAAGAAATCCAACACATTGTCGACACATGCAAACAGATAGGTTTAAAATGCGTTACCGATGGGGATTATAGATCAAACGGATATACGGATTTTTTTCATCATCTTCAAAACATTTCCAAGCACGAAACAGAACCAAACGATACGTCAGAAGAAAATGATAAATCCGTTATATGCGGGAAAATAGACTTCGACAATCATTTTTTATCGACACCACCTGTCACAGAGCACTTTACCTATTTGACAGGAATTATTGGAGGCGACATGTATGCAAAAGCTCTACTACCGTCCCCAATGACTTTATTAGCTGAATTAATCCGTCCTGAGAACCGTCTTAATACAGGAAGATATTATCCCGACATCGAAGTGCTCTCCCATGATATTGCACAGACCTACCAAAAAGTAATTAGAGAATTTTACAATATGGGATGCCGATTCCTACAATTCAGCGACTATACTTGGAACTTAACAGGAGGCTGCGATATTCAACAAATATCCGAAGCAAATAATACCGACCTCGCATCTCTGTCTACCGTGCTTGCTCGTTTGACCGAACTCTGCTTAAACGACAAGCCCGACGATATGTGCATATCCTTACAATTCGACGAGAAATGGTGGAATACCCGAGATCGAGAAAAAATAGCAGAAATACTACTCTCTACGCAAGCGAATGCCATAGCTTTCGACTTCGGTAATAGGGAAAATGAAAATATAGACTTTTCTATCTTGAAACATTGTCAAAGCAAAGACGTTATATTAGGGCTTGTATCGACTTCAAGTAGCCAACCGATATCTACCAGCACTATCACTCATCATATCGAAAATGCTGCACGCCTTCTACCATTGGAGTCTCTTCATCTCAGTTGTCAAGGCAATTTCAGGAATTTATCGGGAAACAGTTCGATTTCAGAACAAGAAATGTGGAACAAAATAGCGACAATGAAAAATATTGCAAAAACCGTTTGGGGAGAATAAAACGGGCTTCCCGGTTTTTCTACCTTTATATATGCAAAAAGTCTACCCCCACGAATTTGCGATTGAATCGAAAATAGAGTATGGTTCGACATGAAAAACAAATATATTTGTTTTATCCTGCTCTTATCTTTCACTATCTTTGCACAGTATGCGAAAATAGGATGCGGTTCTGCATAGTCAAGTCGGAAATGCAATTTCCGCTTGCCTTTGCACTCACCTTTCACTATCTTTGCACGTCGAAAAACCAGTCAATACAACAAAGGTGAACAGTATACACGAAGAACTTAAAGCCGTATCGCAGTTCCTTTCGGAATATGCTACATGTCTCATGGCTTCGGGAGTACATACGTCGAGAATTGTACGCAATACAGCCCGTATAGCCGAATCTTTCGGTTTTGAAGCACACATGACCTTATTTCACAAAACAATCATAATGACTTTGCGGAATAAGGAAAATACCCATGTATACAGTATGGTAAACACAGCAAAAGCCGGCGCTATAAACTTCGAAATCAATTCCGATTTGAGCGCTCTCAGTTGGGAAGCCTATGATAACCATCTCCCTCTCGACCAGCTATGGGAAAAATATCATGCCATTACAAGCAAACCTCGATTAAATGCATGGCTGGTATGGGTATTAGTGGGATTCGCTAATGCATCTTTCTGCCGGTTATTCAGTGGAGACTGGATCGCCGTTGCAGCGGTTTTTGTTGCGACTCTTGTCGGATTTCGTCTCAAACAAGTATTAGGGAAACATCATATCAATCACTACTTTATATTTACAATATCGGCGTTTGTCGCTTCTTTAATAGCCTCGGTAACTATGTGGCAGCAATGGGGAAACACACCGGATATAGCTATCGGTGCTAGTGTACTCTATTTGATTCCCGGTGTTCCATTAATCAATGGGATTATCGACATTATCGAGGGGCATGTATTGGCAGGAACAGCACGACTCATCAATGCGTTTTTACTAATTATTTGTATTGCATTTGGAATGGCTATCACATTATTGATGATGGGAGGAAAACTATTATGACAGAATGGCAATTCATAGGTTCCGTCGCCGCCGATGCCATCGGTGCAGCCATAGCGGCAATCGGTTTTTCGGTTATATCCAATCCTCCTCGTCGAGTTATCCCGTGTACAGCCATACTCGCTGCTATCGGCCACAGCATACGATTCGTACTACTGCAATACGCCGGATTAGATTTAGCCTCTGCATCATTCATCGCAGCATTTTCTATCGGGCTTCTCAGCCATTTTTCTGCCTACAAGCTCTTCTGCCCGGCCACGGTACTCTACATACCGGCATTGTTACCGATGATACCGGGAATGTATGCCTATCGCACTGTATTTTCTCTTATCAAATTCCTTCAAAGCAGTAATAACGATAACGAAGCAATCCATTACCTTTTGGAGATTTTCAAAAACGGTATAACGACAGCCTCTGTTTTATTCGCATTAGCTGTCGGAGCAACTATACCTATATTCATTTTTTACAAACGAGCTTTCACGATGACGAGGGCCTCACGTCGAATCAAGAAATAAGCCGAAACATATTTTTTTTGTTATATTAATATCATACTTTATTAAAATAGTACTTTATTTATATAAGTACACGCCCGTATCTTTGTGGATAAATATTATTTATTAATTAAACCATGAAGACGGATATGAAAAAAACAATCCTCAGTACATTATGCTTCTTACTGGTTTCTTGCTTTATGTTTTTTGCTGATGCAGGAACCAGAATTGTCGTATTAGGCTCATCGACAGCAGCCGGAGCGGGCGTCTCCGACTCCAATAGAGCTTGGGTAAATCAGTATCGTACCTACCTGCAATCGATAGACCCTACCAACACGGTTACCAATCTGGCCAAAGGTGGTTATACCACATGTGCGATCATGCCGACCGGAACCGATCCCTACAACACGGGAAACCATATTCTCGAAGTCGATACAGAAAGAAATATTACCAAAGCGCTCAGCCTGTCGCCGAACGCTATCATTATCAACATGCCCACCAACGATGTATCGAACGGTATTCCTGTCGCTACGCAAATGAAACATTTCGCCACTATCATAGATTTGGCGAAAGCTGCTGGTGTAAAAGTTTGGATTACCACTTCACAGCCCCATAATTTCGGGGAAAAGTATGATGGTCCATACAGCGAAGAACATCAACCCGACATTTGGAAGCAAGCAGCAAGAGATCAATTCAAAGAACTGACAGACAGTATATTGAATAAATATGGCGAATACGCACTCGACTTCTACACTCCCATAGCGACCGAAGACGGATATAGCTTTATACGCCCCGAATACGATTCTGGTGACGGTGTGCATTTGAATGATGCCGCTCATGACATTTTATTTAATATCGTCAAAAATGCCAATATCCCCGAAATAGCAGGGAGTACCCCGGTAGAAATATCTACGACTCCCATCTATATTAACTTCGGTCCTGCCGAAGCCGGACTCGATAGCTGGAATAATGTTAACAACCAAGCCAGCGGATATAGAGTCGACATGCTGAATGATTCCACTGGAAACGCAACGACCGTTTCGATAGAAATTACTACCGGTTTTACCCATGCGGCCACCAACGGCAGTAACTCCACTATTTGGGACATGAACACAGCCATTTCGACAAGTAATTTCAGTTCCAATGGAGAAAATCCTGTTTTGACAATATCTGGCTTAAACCCGACTGCAACTTATTCTTTCCAAACTTTCGGTTCTCGGGCAGGCGATGGAAATAGAGAAACAACCTATACCTATGCGGGAGAAAATAGCGGAAGTGCGACCATCGATGCAGCTTCCAACACTTCGTCGGTCGCTACCGTAAAGGGCATAAAACCCACGGCACAAGGAGTCGTTGTATTGACTATCGGTAAAAGCAGTAACAACACTTCGGGATTTTCCTATATCAACGCCATGCGAATAGTCGCTGAAAAAGGAGAACCTCAACCCGATGTACCCGAAGGGGTTATCCGAGTAGACGTTGCCGGGACTCTATCCTCTCTGCTTCCTGCCACAACCGATACGATCACAACACTTATTTTACAAGGCGATTTAAATAGCTCGGACATAAAAACGATTCGAGAACTTCCTTCTTTGAAATATCTCGATATGCTGAATAGTAAAATCGTGTCGGGTGGCGAAGCTTATTTAAACGGAATGAAAACCGTCGAAAATGTTTTTCCCAAAGAAATGTTCCTAAGCAATACAGTCATCGAAACCGTTATCTTACCGAAAGAAGCTGTTGAAGTCGCCTATCACGCATTTTTCGGTTGCTCTACTCTGAAAAAAGTCGTTCTACCGGAAACTGTACGTCGATTCGGGAACGATGTTTTCAGCGGGTGTACAAACTTAGAAGAAATAAATATGCCGGCCATTGCCGAATCTTTGGGAACCGGTGTATTTTATAATTGTAAGAAACTAACCTCCATCAGCATTCCCGAGGGGATAACAATCCTCCCCGGAGGTACATTCTACGGCTGTTCCACTTTGGAAAGTGTTACCCTACCCAGCACCCTTGAAAAAATAGACGGAGATTGGATTTTCGCGAACTGTCATGTGTTGAAAGCTATTGCTTTCCCCAAAACCATTCAATCGATTTCACCGGGGACATTTTACGACTGCCGCTCTTTGTCGACAATCGAATGTAAATCGCTCACTCCACCGGTTACAGCTACTGGTAACGGCGACTCCCCTTTTACCGGAGCTTTCAAACCCGAAAACTGTACACTCAAAGTTCCTTTTACGTCGATCTCGGTTTATAAAGAATCTAGCATTTATGGGATCATGAACACAATCGTTCCTTTGGCGAATATCACAGCCGACAATGAGGAAGTTTCACCGGAGACTACCGATCTATTAGCGACAGCTAAAAAGATAACCATATCGGGGTCAACACCTGATGCTCTGGAAATACAAGCGTTATTTGCTTCGAACGAAAAAGTCACATCTATCGATATGACCGGAGTTATCGAATATTTCGAAGTCCCCGTTGCAGCAAATCCCAACTGCTTGGTCTATGCACCGGCTTCTGCCCAAGTCGAAAATAACAACGTAGTTATTAATGGAACCGCTAAAAAAATCGTGTTGACCGATGCAATGCCTTTCGAAGCCCCCACTGCATTTCATGCCGATGCCATCAGTTATACCCGCACGATCGAAGAAAGTCTGACGACAAATGCACAAGAGACAACCGGCTGGCGAGGGATTGTTTTACCCTTCGATGTTTCGACAATCCAAGCTCGAAATAAAGCGGGAGAACAAATAGAACTCAGTGCTTATAATGCAGAAGGTGAATACGATACTTCCAAGAATCCGTTTTGGCTCAGAGAACTTACAACCGAAGGTTTTGCAGCCACGCAAACATTCTCTGCCAATACTCCGTATATCATTTGTTTCCCGAATTCTTCCGAGTTAGACGAACACATCAACATCATCGGAGACGTTACATTCAGTGCTTCTAATGCCGAGATTACAACAACTCCGGCATTTAATGCCGTCGAAGGAAAAGATTTCGACATGATAGCAACTTTGCAAACCGTATCGGCTACCGAGGGAATATATGCAATCAATAATACCGGAAGTTCATTTGTTAACAACAGCCGCAATATCGCTCCTTTTGAATGTTATGTTATATGTAAACAAGGGAGTACGGATGCTCCCGATTCCTTCGATTTACCGGCCAAACTGCCTACTGCAATCGACAACGAAACCGTAACCGGTTCAAAAATCTACACCGCCGACGGGAATCTGGTTATCATCTCGAATGAACCCACCGAAATAGCAGTGTACAACATAACCGGACAAATGGTTCTCATGCAAAAAGTAGAAGCCGGAAAAACCATTGTTAACGACATTCCTCACGGAGTTTATATCGTAAACGGTCAAAAGATCATTTTATAATCAATTCTCCAATTTAGATTTTTGTTTTCACAGCGAATTGCTCGGAGCCACATGGCTCTGAGCAATTTTTTTGTATTGAGATTCTGTACTTCACTTCCTATTTGTTTATATCATTTCTTTTACCCCCTTCGTCACTACATAACACCTCCCCTATTTGAGGCAGAGTATTTCCACTTCTCCTATGTGTTGTATAATGATATATTTTTCTTCCCAACCGCGGGAAGGACAAACGACTCAGTAGAAATTTAGTGGGAATAGACCTGAATTTTAATGAATGAAATGGATTGTATTTCTCCTTCTCTCCCCCGCTTCGATTCTTCATCGAAGATAGAGGATTGGAAAGATTCCATAAATTTTTTGACTGTAAGGATTAATCCTTTTACTCCGAGAGGACTTCCCCAAACACCCCGTAATAATGCTACGGAGCAAGACAGGAGAAAAGAGCTGTGGGACTCACCATGTTCAAACAAAACCTCGCCCTATTTCTTCCGCCGGCAAGTGCCCTCTCGACCCTATTAAAAGCGTTTTTCCTTAGCGGGTGTACCTTACTTTACCTTTTCTTACTCCCTCTCCTCCAACCTATATGAACTTCACTATATTGCTCCGCGACACAGCAGAGGAGACTTTAATCCTCTCGCCTGCGACACAAAAAAAGAGGGAGCAGCATACAGCCGCCCCCACTTCATAAACACACTATCTATTCCACCTATTAGAATACAGCAACTTTTGTACGATTAACAATATAAATACCTTTGGGTACTTCTACCGTATGACGACCGCTCGACAACATTTGCGAGGAAACGATTCTTCCATCTACACTATACACAGTCACCTGCATATCTTTTTGCAAATCTACATTGATACAACCATTGGCTCCGTAAACTTTCACATCATCGGTTACCACCTCCGAAACAGCACCAGTCGAAGAGCTGGGGATCAAGACCAAATTGTCATACAAATACGATAAGTCGGACTTCATCAAACGAAGATACATGGTTCTGACAGATTTAGCCTCATCGGTAATCATAGCCGGATCAATTTTCAATTCTACGTCCAACCACTCGCCCGGAGTATAATCGCCGATACCAGTGCCTTCTTGTCCGGTACTTGCATCAACCGTATAACCAAACTTGATGTGTGAGCCACCATCGGTACGAACACCCATCTCAATAGGACACCACTCGAAGCCACTTTCCAAAAAGCAGACTTGCAACTTGATTCCAGAATAATCATTCCACGTTTTACCAGCAGGAAGAGCCTCTGTAAACGTAACGGGAGAACATTCGCCTCCATTCACCTTTAAAGCCTTCGATGACGTATTGATACCGGTCGTGTAAGGATTCTCGGCCACTTCGCAAGACCCCGACCACGGCATTCCACAACGAGGAGTCGTACCTAAATCCATAGTCTCGAAAGTAAAGATAGTATTGGGATCGGCAACTTGTTCTTTCTCGATTAAACGAATATTATCAATGGCATAATTGAACGCTTGACGCCCCACCTTAATCAACAAACTTGTACTAGCATGATTACCGTCCAAATAAGTAGCCAAAATTGTTTCATCAAAATTGAAATCGAGCGACATCCAAGTATTATACGTAGCGTCTCCCCATGAATTCTGAGCTACTTGAAAAGTTTTCTCTTGGGTATCATTATCAACCAATCCTAATTCATTACCAACCCATGTGATATTTTCCGACCCTTCCAACACAGCAAGTTGTAAACGAACACCTGTATAATCGGCCAATGTCTTTCCTTCCGGCAAGTTCAATGGAATAGCCACATTGGCAAATTCGGTACTGACTACTTTCAACACTTTTGTCGACGAGTTATCGCTCGACGAACAAGGATTGTCTATTAACTCGGCTGTACCGCCCCATGCAGCATTCGCACCATTCAACCCAGACTCAAAATCATTTACCATATAGGTTTGAGCCTGCATACCTACTGCTATACAAGCAGCACACAAAAGAGATAATGTTTTTTTCATGTTATCTACTATTTAAGTTAAACATTTTTATATCCATAGAATTACAGTTCTATTTCATAGGTAAAATTAAAATAAACATTCGACGTAACAGAATTATAAAAGAGAAAAGTGTAGTACTCTTTTATCTAAGACTAATACTATATTATCATTTTTAACAATTATATTTATTACAAGATAACAAGCTGTTAATTAACGACAATTTTTATATGTTCCACCATATAAAATCCCGGTAAAAGAGTTAAATAAACAGGCGAATTTGGCAATACCAATACTTTATGTACCAATACTCCCGATAGATTCCACACACTTACTTCACAAGGCTTTTCACTCTTCAATGTAATCTCCCTACCCATACAGGAGACTTTCAATCCGCTTCCCGATATATCCGCACGTTCTTCGATTCCAGATTCATTTCCGGCAGTAACCGTATATTTTTCCAAAACAGACATCTGCGGACGATCCACGGTATAATTATTAGAAGGCTGTACAGCTAATTTATAATCACCCCAACGAGGACCTGCCGACCAATAGGTTCCCGGCACACCGTTATCCCGCAAATAGATCAACAGATTTTCCAGTGTCTCCAACCAACGAGGATCATCGTCGGGAACTCCATATTCACCCAACAACCCTCGCTTATTATATCGCTTCAACCACTCCACGAAATACTTTGCACGCTCAACACCCGTATTAGCTGTAACACCATCGGCATCATAAGAATTTAAATATTGACCGGAATAATCCTTATCAAAATAAAGATGTGCCTGAAATATGAGATTATCCGACGGATCTACCAATGTCCTAAGATTATCGCTATACTCGACCCAAAAACGTGCAGAACTGAATGAATCGCCGCATACGATAATAGGAGTTTCCGTATCTACTTCTCGAATAGCATCGATAACTACCTGAGCTATATTCACCCAGGGAGCCGAAGGATGCATAGAATAAGGCTCGTTCATAATATCGTATCCCCAAATATTATTATAATCCTTGAACTCCTGCGCCAATTTTCTCCACACATCGGCCAAATGTTCGGCAGTAAGGTTGGACGACTCCCCTATTAACGTATAGGTTTTCCCACCATCGAACGAATAACGAGCAAAGTTATGTAGATCGAGAATTACAGGCATACCTCTATCCTCGGCAGCCTGAACAAAAGTTTTCATTTTAGACAACTCCGTTGCATCCAAAGGTCCGTTCATTACACGTTGGATACGTTCCCAACGAAATGGAAAACGGATAAGGTTCAATCCCTTCCCCTTAAAATAATCGAGGTCCTTATACGTTGGATACCCATAATGAGTACCATCTACCCCGGGATAAATACCGCCGAACTCTGCCCCCGATAAATTCACTCCAAAATAATTTTGAGTTCCGTCCCCTACATACTCTGCCTTTTCAATCAGCTCGATATTGTCTATAATATAGATAAATTTCTGACGCCCTACTTTCATCAATAAGCTCAACTCATCTGTATGTTCACCGGCAAGCCAAGCCGAAAGAATCGTTTCGTCCAACCAGAATTCAAGCGTTATCCATGTATTTAACTCACCGGTTTGCCAAGAAGCCGAACCCGGCCAGCATTTATTTCCCACATTATCTTGTACACCCAAATCACACCCTACCCAATGTATATTCTCGCCACACGCATCGATAACAGCCAATTGTAACCGCACACCCATATAGTCCGTCAAAACCTTACCATTAGGCAAGGTAAACGGAATCGAAGTCGCTGCAAATTCACTGCTACTTACCTTCAAAACCTTCGACGAAGAATTATTTACATCTTTCAAAGGATTATCAATCCATTCGCAAACCCCGCCCCATGCATCACCGGCTCCACCGAGCCCCGATTCAAAATCATTGACTAAAAACTTATCATTAGCACTTGCAATCAATACGAAAAATAAGAATACAGATGATAGCAATTTTCTCATGGTATATTCCTTTCTACTAAAATTTTTACAAAGGAAGTTTTTGATTCAGGCAAATACTACATCTTTTTTATCCTATACTGACACTTTAACCAATCGACCCTCAAATAATAAAGAAGGTGCACCGCTAAGCGGCACACCTTCTTTGTCTTTTTTATTATTCTTATTATTCCAGACAAACAGCAGTCTCTATCGGATATGAAGTTTTATCTTTCAACCCGCTCAAAAAAGACAAAAAATCTTTTATACGAGCAATCATATTGTTTACCCCCAACGAGCTACGCCCGACCTGTACTACACCAGACATTCTATGTGTTGCATCGACAAGAGGCTGTATCTCTTCCGGCGATAAACACTGGGATATCTCGATATAAATATTTTTATCATACTCACAAGCCTTCAAAAAGAACTTGTCTTGTTCCTCTTTCGATACAGCGATAAGTACAATATCCAAATCTCTCCGGTCTAGCATTTTGCAATAATCATTATATAACAAAGGAGCCTTATCTTGAATCGATGTAATTTCTCTTTCCGTGCTCTCTGCCAAAGTAGTCTTTTCGTCGAATACGGCCACGCATCTAGCTTCACCGGTCGATATAAAAGTCTTCAAAACATTTACACCGATGGAATCGCAACCCACTAACCCGATATTGTAAATCGCCATAGGAGAAATATCATCTATACCTTGCGCCCGAAGCGAAACATTACCCGTTAAAAGCAAAAGCAAACAACAGAAACTTTTATACCCCATAATACCGTAAAAATTTATCTGATCAAATCATAAACGGCTTGAAGAATATCTCGACGAGATTTCCCTTCAAATTTTTCTATCGTTATACCTGACATCGTACTCCAAGACTTAGCCGTATCCCTATCCATAGGTCTGTCCAAATCGGCAACCCAATCGGTTATATACCCTCGAAGTCCCATATATTGAACCATCTCGAAATCTGGACTATCGACGGTTATATCCTTAAAATACATTAAGGTAGTTTTTTCTTTTAGCAACTCCGCTTGAATATCCTCTATATCGAGCTCTTTCACCGATTTATTCTGCTCAATCGCAAGAGCGGCAGCTATACCCGCAGCCTGTCCCAATGCCATCCAACAAGGCTCCATACGCAAAGTAGAAAAGCCTACATGAGTAGCAGAAGCAGGTACTGGAATCAACAAATTATTGACTTTTTTTGGCAGAATCACGCCAAAAGGAACCGTATAGACCGACGCTTGATAGTTAAAGAATCCGTCCAAAGCAATCTTACCTTTCTCCCGTTTATGAACAGCATGTGAATCAAGAGCATAATGACTAGCAGTAATGCTATTGCTATACAAAGGGGGACGTTTCCCTTTCGCCACGGGATAAGCATCATTCGCTGTAAAAAAATGTTCTCCATGTAAACGACGCCCCTCTCTCACATAAACTTGTCTCGGGAAATTGCCATTATCGATATACTCGTCTTTTGCCAGTCCCCATTCTCTAACATTATCTCGAAAAGCTTTCGGAAGTGCTTCATCATTTTGGGCAAACCACAATAATCCTAACGTATACTCTTTCAATCTTTGAGCAAATCTATCTCGCCATTGCCAATTTTCTTCGGGCCATTGCCAATTTTCTTCGGGTAAATCTGTCGAGATTAGAGCTAAATGCTGGTTATTTGCATCCGTTTTTCCGTTAGGTAAATCAACCATATTCGTAATTTTCGCTATTCCCCAAGGATCGCCCGGTATTTGTGTAGTTCCTCCATTTTCGATATGTCTTCGGTTAGCTACCTGCATCTCAGGAGTAACACTCAACATCTCTACTCCGGCAAATGTACCTGTATAAACGTCCTCTACCAAAGAAAGGTATTCCTTACGATTATATCTCTTCGGCTTCTCTGGCAAAATACGATTAGATGGATCATTCGTCAAACAAAGGCGATAATTATATGCCTGAATATTTCCATCGCCTTCATTAGTCGTTCCTTCTAATTCAGGGCCCAACCACAATTTATAAAGACGCCCTGCTCCTATTTCATTATATTCGTCCTTACCTTCGCGACCTATCGAATACGGAACTCCTGCCGCTGCTCCTAAATCACCTTCATAAGTCGCATCTATAAACACTTTACCACTATACTGTTCCCATTTCTTGGTATCCCTGTTGTATATTCTGACACATTGAATCTCAGCACCGTCCATCACAACATTCTTCGTTTCGGAATCGAATTGGCGCATGGTCAAAACAGTAATATTCTTTCTCTCTGGTTCAAGCATCTTTTCAAAAACTAAAGCCGCTACATGAGGCTCAAAATGATACCCATCGCTACAAACCTTCACCTGTTCGGAGTCTTTCCCGTATTTTTCTATATAATAATCCAGTACATAATTAACAAACTCTCGGAACAAACCGGTAGTAGCTCCCCGCGTCGCAATATCGGTAGCCCCCAATCCATTAGCGGGAAGCCCTCCAATATGTGCCGAACGTTCTAAAACCACCACTTTTTTCCCTTCTCTCGATGCTGCGATAGCAGACATAATTCCCCCCGGAGTTCCACCTACCACGACCACATCGTAATAATTGTTTTGGGCAAACAAGATAATCGGAAAGAATATAAACAAAATTTTCAACAGTACCTTTTTCATTTCAATATTGCTCTTTGGGTTCATACAAGTTTTTCAAATCGTCCATATCGAATCCACTCACAGTCAAAACAGACATGGATAACGGTAAATGTGCCATACCATCAATGATGGGTATCTCTATGGTACGACCAAATATATCAACCCCAGTCAATGACTTCGTATACTTTACCGGGATAAGTTCCTCTTTTTCATCAGCCTCTCTCCAAATACTCAGTACAGGGGCTCCGCTCTCTTTTTCATTCTCGTAAATAAAACCATAAGTTTTACGATCTTTTGCTAAGTACTTTCCTATCGGTTTCAAATATCGATAGTTATTAACCATATTGGCGAATGCTACCGCTGCCGGCTTAACAGTCAACATAGTATTATATCGAAGTATACCGAATCCCGACTCTGGATGATGAACGCCGAAAGGCTCTTCCACCAATTCATACCAAAACATTTTTCCTGCCCCAAAATAAAGCTGTACCAAATAATTACGTACCAAATACTGAGCCTGTTGATATTCCGTTACAGGTGGGAAATGACGACGTATACTATCGGGAAGATAAGTTGTCCACCCGGTTTCGGTTACCCAAATCTCGGTCGGGATATTCCGTTTTTTAAGCATCTCTTTCTGTATTTTATAAAAGCCATCATAGAATGGAGATGTTTCGGGATATTTCCTCCACAATATATATGGGTGTATCGCTGTAAAATCGATATGATTGGCGACATCTTCCCGATTGTCGTCGAAATATTCGATCCACTCTTCCTCTCCGGGCCAAATCAATTTTATATCTCCGTTTACCGCTTTAATAGAATCATGCATCTGTTTCACCAGATCGGTAAAAGGGACACCCCAACCCTGCGGACGCCATTTCTGTCCTTGCGGATGGGGCCATCGTTTATTCCACCCTGCAAAATTACTAGGCTCGTTTTGCGACTCATAAACAAGAATACGATTCTCATTCATCTCGACATATTTTTTGATATTCGTCACATCTTCGTCCCAACGCCAGATACCATTTTCATCTCGCCAGCCATGATTGGCATCCACATAGTCTAAAATAGGCAACCAACAAATATTGTGTCGGTCTAAATAATCGATAAAAGGATCGGGCGTATTTCTCGCAGTACCGATAAAATCTTTCCATCTCGCAACATCTCTGACCCAAGCAATGCCCAATGCTTGCTGAATCTCGGCCACCCGCCAGTCTCCATAACGAGCATAATGAGCTCCTACTCCAAACGGAGAATCGTAATCTTTCTTCGTAAGGGTCACATCGGGTATCACGCCAAAACCTTCCTGTTTCGAGAATATGACTTTATCTCCGTGTAAAAAACTTACGCTCAAATAATAATAGCCCAATTCCGAGAACTGGAACGGAACGTAATAATACCGTTCGAAAGGACTCGACAGCGTGTACGTTTTCTTATAACCAATCGGTTTTTTATCGATATCCACTATCTCGACCACAACCTCATAGGTAATATCGTTATTTGCTTTTATAACCTTACAAACTGCATTCCCAGACTCGTTTTTATGATAAACAGCACCTAACTTATTAAATGTAATATCTATAACATTCTCCTGAGATTTCCCGAAAACTACTGTCACAGCTAAAAAAAACATCGTGACAAATCCAATTATTCTTCTCATACGGCAACATTATTATATTACTTCAACACTCTTTTCACCGGTTCATCGGTCATTGTAAATACCAAATGACCTCCACTCATTATATCCTCATGCTTGATCGTCAACCCTCTCACCGGCTTTCCATTCAATTCGACCGATTTGACATATTTATTCTTTCTGGAAAGATTCTTCGCCTCTACGACAAATGCTCTGTCTTCCGTCAACTGAATGGATATTTTATCCATTTGTGGAGCACCTAAAACATACTCTCCACTAATCGGATCTACCGGATAAAATCCCATCGAAGAAAAAATATACCATGCAGACATCTGTCCACAATCGTCGTTTCCACACAAACCACCGGGTTTCGGTTTATAGAATCGTTCGAATATCTCTGGTATCAACTCTTGGGTTTTCCACGGTTGATCCACGTAATTATACAAATAAACGACATGATGACTCGGCTCATTCCCATGTGCATACTGCCCGATAAATCCACTGACGTCCGAGACAAAGCCTGTATTCTCGGCTATCGTATCCAACATAAACAACGAGTCCAATTTCATAGCAAAAGATTCCTTTCCACCCATTAAATCAATTAAACCCGCCACATCGTGTTGCACATGCCAAGTATATTGCCATGCGTTACCTTCGGTATAATCCCCACCGCAGCTGGCTGCATGAGACAACAAAAACGGATTAAACGGAAAACGCCATTTTCCTTTCGAGTCCTTTCCTCTCATCAACTTCGTGCCGGGATCAAATAACGATTTATATGCACTGGCCCGTTTCATAAAAAACTCATAATCCTTATCCTTACCCATTGCTTTTGCCATTTGCGCAGCACAATAATCATCGTAGGCGGATTCTAATGTCCGGGATACCGATTCTACCGTAGTTATATCAAATGGATAATAACCATATTTATCATAAGTTTCCCAATCCGATTTTTTATGACTCACCGTCAACGAAGCCTTAATCGCATTATAGGCATCTTCTGGACTAAATCCTTTAACCCCTTTTAAATAGGCATCGACAACGACAGGAACCGCATGATTGGCTATCATGCAATATGTCTCTTTATCCCATAACGTCCAAACCGGCAAATGCCCTTGTACCTTCTGATAATCCAACAAACTATTTATCATTCCGGGTACTCGTTTGGGGATCAAAATCGTATAAAGAGGGTGTGCAGCCCGATAGGTATCCCACAAAGAAAACGTCGAATAATATGTGCCTGATTTAGAAACGAACACACTGTCATTAACACCTCTATACTTTCCATCTATATCGGCAATATCGTTAGGCTGAATATACAGATGATATAACGATGTATAAAAATTTGTTTTTTGCTCTTTCGTTCCTGACACAGAAACTTTCGACAACAATTCCCTCCATAAATCCTGACTCTCTTTTTTAACCGCTTCGAAATCCCAATCGGGACTCTCAGTTAACAAAGCACTTTGAGCCCCCTCGATACCAACTGTTGAAAGAGCGACTTTTATCTGTACCGATTCTCCCGGTTCTAAATCAAACTCTAAAATCATTCGTTTGGCTTTCTCCCCTTCACGAGCTGGCAATACCTCCTTCACGGTATAGGGCTTATCGAACTTTACCACATAAAAGAAATGGCGTCGTACCCAATTTTTAACTTCTTGATGTCCGGTTATAGTCCAATTATCAGGCATATTCATGTCGGCATACAAAACATGTGTTTTCAAATGGTCCTGATTATACACGACTCCACTTTGCATATCCAACAACATTCGTGCGGGCGCATCAGAATTATAAGTACATACATAATAAGCGGTACGCTGTGTCGCTGTCACCTCGACATCTATATCCGAATCGGTCAATTTCACCTTATAATATGCGGGTGATGCCGTTTGAGTCGCTTTATCATATGCACTTTTATATATGCCATTTTTCACATCTCCGCTAAAAGGGAATATCAATACATCTCCCAAATCGGGACAACCGGTTCCATTCAAATGATTTTGGGCAAATCCCATGATAGAATCGTCTGCAATATTAAATCCCGAACAGTATTTCCACTCATCGTTCCCTGTTTCTGGACTTGCTTGTATAAACCCAAATGGCACACATGCTCCGGGAAAAGTATGTCCATTATCGGCATTTCCTATAAACGGATTAACAAAGGAAAGCACGTCTTCATTTCCATCAGATGAAGAAATATTATTACATGCAGTAACCAACAAAACTCCTGATAATATCCACAATAAATTTCTCATAATATAAGATATCTAAAAAATTAGCAATTCAACCCGACAAGATTAAGACTTTATCACTTTCTGCTTTTTTATACAGTTGCCCGACTCATCGAGAACACTCAGTATATAAGCACCCGCAGGCAAGTTATCCATATCAACAGTGTAAACTTTGTCATATACTCTGCCCGTATAGACACAATTGCCCATCATATCGAACAAGGAAACTTTTCCTATTTCCGTATCGGAATAAATCGTTAAATTCCTAATTACAGGATTCGGGAATGCACGAATCTGGAAATCATCGTTTTTCATATCCTCCACAGAAGATTCTGGATGTTCCCCTATTTCAATAACATAAGGATGATTAGAGATATCCAACTCTATTGAATTCACATTGTTCAATACCATTTCGGGAGCAGTCCCCTTAGTCGGATTATAAACCCATACCTCGTCATAAGTTTGATCAAAACCGACAGTTATCCGATCGCTACCACCTTCATACTTCTCTCCCCAGATGACCAATTCAAAGGTCCCGTTATTCTTTTGGAGCAATAAATCATGAACAGTTATCGTGCGGCCTGTAATAGAATAAGTTAATTCACCCGGTTCGTCAATATCTTTATCATCTTTTAGAATAGTCGTTAAATTATGAAGATAATGAGCCGATTGTCTCGGATTATAAAACTTATCGTAAAAACCGAAACTTTGGTTTCCCGATTCATCTCGTCGGTCGGTCAGCAAATACATGGCCGTGTAATCAAATCCCTGAGCGAATTGTGCAAGATAAAGCGACATATATAATAATCCCTGCATCTCTTCCGTCACAGCATCGCTTATCGTAGACCCAGTTTCAGTCGTGACACGAGGTAACGCCTCTAACTCCTCATCGGTCAAATACCCTTTGTATTTATTTAACCACGTCACACCGAAATGCCGATACAGCACATCGCAACCCGGTGGCACATTCGTACTCGGCTCAGCGGCTCTCCATGTCTGATTATTTTGTGGAAACTTGAAACTCGGATGATTAAAATAGTTGTGTAAATTAGCGACATCGGCAAAAGTTACTCCTCTGAATTCCTCGGGAACTGCCATATCGTCCTCTGGAACTTTGAGATACTGTAACCCGACATTTTCTCCCGAAGCTCCACCATACGTAAGGCTCCAAACCGGATAATTATACCCGTCTTTCCCCAACACGGGATCGGCTTTCACATCTTCATACAACTTCTTCTGCATACGAGCCACCGGCTTCCAATTATTTTTTCCTTCTTTATTCCCTCCGCCGACTTCTCCTTCAAAAATTACATACCAATTTCTATTATTAGGCTCGTTGTTCCCTTCGATCGCAATAATTGCGTCCGGAGAAGTCGCATCGATAATTCGCTTGACATTATTTATTAAATTGGGAATATTCCGTTCCTGTCCCCCGGCTCCCAGTCCTGCACTGAACCGAATACCGGCATTATCATACAATTGTTTATACGAAGCTATCGACGTGCCGGCTCCCGGTAACGAAGTCTCCGGCAGATTAGTAAGCGAGCTCACACTGCCCCCCACACTCGTACGAATCCACCGAGCACCCAAATATCGCATAATCTCCTCGGTGGTATTCACATTTTCACCCCTACTGTTTATCGATGTATTCATGCCAATGGAATTGAGAAACCGATTGGCCGGCACAGCTTTGAACGTTCCACTTATATCTTCAACCACCTCGTAAGGACACGGTGACAAACTATTAAAATCAATCAGGCTGGTCGACCGCCCCAACTGTACCGTGGCTTCTTCGTCCAATATACCAGCCATTTCATAATATTTGATTTTACAAAATCCGATAACATTGTCATCAGAGGGCTCTTCTGGTATCGCACCGTTATCTAAAATAGAAACATTACCCCCTAAATGTTTTAAAGAACCAAAACCGTTCAATCGCTGCAAAGACCGATTATTCGTCAGCACCAAATCTCCTCCGATATAAGTCAAAGGCATGTTCTCTGTATTATCCCCATTGGTGAAATAATAAAGACGACTACACCCATCGACCACAAAATCACCTTCTACTTTTTCCAAATAAGGGAATATCTTTTGTGGTTTATTCATTGCAGTGGTTATATTGGTCAACTTCAAATCGCCCTGTACCTCACGTATCTTCGAAAAAGATTTATCAAGATGTGCCGTAGCCGCACCCGTCATGACTTGGGGACAATTTTCTATAATAAAATCGCCATGAATAACCGAGAACTTATCTTCATCGGCAAATGCATCCATATCGCTCAATACAGGGCAATCCCTAAACACAAAACCGGCTTCACTACAATCGATCACATCTATCAACCCTGTTGTAGTAGTCAATTGAGAAAGACCTTCCATCGTCAACGTTCCCGTAATTTTCTTTACTCTATCGGTCAATTTCAAAATCTCTGACTCTGGAATCATCTCGCTTCCCTCCGGTTCAATCAAAGTCAAATTCTCAACAGTCTCTTCCACCGAACCGGCCGTAAACTCCTTTAACTCCGAAAGCCCATTCAACGTGTAACTGTTTTGGGCGGCAACAAATCCGCACATTACATACGGAATAACCAACACCCTAAAAATACTACTACATATCTTTTTCATCGTATAAAAATTAAATTATCTGTTTAATTACTTTTCACAGAAACCGTATTGGTTACCGTAACCGTCTCGCCTGTAATCCCCCTTACCGTCAATGTTACATTATAATCGCCAACAGCTCCATATTGATGTTTCGGATTAATTTCATGCGAAATCGCCGACCCATCTCCAAAATCCCAAGAAAAAGGCTCCTCGCCCGAAAAGAAATCCCAATAAAGAGAAGAATTAGTAAATACGAACGTATCGAATGAGCTACCGTCGAGTTGTGTAGTAAATGTAGCTACTGGTATCGTTATTTTCGTATCAATCAATATAATGCCTGTATTCAGCTGTTTATTCACACGATTATTCTCATCAGAAATCACAATACCCATAGCATACTTTTTAGGAGCATCTTTTCTCAAAAAATCTAATGCCACGGAGACATCAAAAGTCGTTTCGTTTTTCCCATCGGGTATTTGGATATTTTGTGGTATTTGAAGGACATATTCAGAAGGCACAACTTCCACATCGGTCAAAACACCATTATCTATCAAGGTTTGAACCGTATCCGCATTCAACATTACCGAAACATTTACAGAGCCTTTAATAGTTTTTCCCGTACCCGAACGATAAATACCCAACGGAATGACAAAGGCATTATCGGCGTTCCTCACTGTATATTTCATCGGTTGTCCCGGCGTAGGAGAAACCCACGCCGTCGATGCTCCTTCTTCAATCGTATAGACACCGTCAGGTGAAATACTCCCATTAACAGCTATCGGTAAATAAACCAAAGATTCGGGATAAGGAATATCTACAATTTCATCGTATTGACATGATGTACCCGCAAACAAAAAGCAAATTGCAGTCACAAGTAAAAGACGATTTTTTATCATTGATTTCATCTTATTTCGTGTTTATTAGTTATTATCTCTTTACCAAAGTGGATTCTGTACCCAACCGGTCGTATTAAGATCGGCCTGAGGAATCGAATATAAATACATTTTCGGCTCGAATGTTCTTTTTTCCACCTCAATGGGGTTATATTCGAACTCTTCATCTGAAATTTTCGTTATTTCCACGCCCCGAAGCGGTGCGCCCAATGTCTCTGGCGCAATCATCCAACGACGCACATCCCAAAAACGATGATCCTCGAAAGCCAATTCCACCCGACGTTCGTTCCGAATCTTTTCTCTCAACTCCTCTTTCGATATAGCCGTAGGTACAGCCGGCATTTCAACACCGACTCGATTCCTCACTTGATTCAAAGCCCTGACGGCATTTAACCGGTAACCAACATTACCCGTAGGCCCATAAGCCTCATTCATGGCTTCTGCATAACTCAATAAGATTTCGGCGTATCTCATTATTACCCAATGATGCACACTCGTACGGTTCTGCAACAAATCTAAATTAGGATCTATGAATTTATAAATATAATAGCCGGTACGCGTGGCATGAATAACACCCTTTCCATCTCGACCGCCGGTCCATGCTTCGATCGTACGATCCTTGAATTCCACGTTATTCGTCAAAATCGACATCGCTAACCGAGGGTCTCTATTGGCATAAGGATTGGACTTATGTTCTGGATTATTCCAATCAAACGGAGTACCGTCAATCATCTCATAAGCATCCACCAAATTCTGTGAAGGCGTATTCCCGCTCTGTCCCAAATTATATCCAACCGGATAATTATTCTTTTCAAAAGTATTGGTCGAACCGTATCGTCTGTCGAATATTATCTCACCATTCTGATAATCCCGTATTAAACGATACTCGTCCATCGGATATTTATTTCCCAAAGTCGTAATAAAATCGTTACAAGCCGCAGCGGCCTCCTCCCAACGTTCTTGCTGGCTCTTCCCGTCTTGCATGGAAATATATTCTTTATGAGTATAACCGGGAGCCCACTCCTCTGGCTTATTAAACAAATCGCTAGCCGCATAAAGTAGAGCTCTACACTTCAACCCCATAGCAGCTCCTTTCGTTGCACGACCCAAATTATTGGCAACGTCGGTCATTCTATCGGGAGCCTGTAAAACTGCCGCAGCCGAGTCGCACTCACTGACAATAAACCTTATACAAGCAGATAAGGAATCTCTCGAAAAAGTCGACAAATCGGATTTCAAACCCAGCGGTTCCGTTATAATAGGAACACCGCCATACCGCTTCACCAATTCGAAATAATAGTAAGCTCTCAAAAAACGAGCCTCATATTTCCATCGATGAATATTATTCAATCGATTCTGATAATCTTGCTGTTTTGTAGGGTCATATTTCAAATAATCCAAATCGACCTCGTCAGATTCTTTCAAAAATAAATTCGCAGCAAATATTCCTTCAAAGTTACGTTCCCACGCCGATCCGTCTGGATTATTATTGGCATTCCAGCTACCTACGTTAAAACCATGAATAGAAGCTGTTTCCAAAGTATATTCAGCCTCGTCGCTCGCAGCTGCCATCATTGCCCCGTCCAGATAAGAAAGACCATCTGGCAAATAAGAATAAAGACCTATCGATCGAGCCAATGTATTATTATACGAAACATTAGCAAACTCTTCTGTTAAATTAGTCTCCGCCTTAGGATCGAGGAGATCGTCACACGAATAGAAAACTACCGAAAACAATAGCCCGACAATAACCGGAATCTTATATGGTTTCATAATACTTAATTTTAATATTAAAGTTGAACACTAAGTCCTAAACTCACCGTTCTCATTGCCGGATAACCGGTCATAGTCTCCGGGTCGGTAAATCCGGCCATATGGTCTAACGAGAACAAGTTAGTCCCATTCATGAAAACTCTTACTCCTTCAATTTTTATCTTTCGAGTCAAATTCTTCGGAATTGTATACCCTATCTCCAAAGAACGAAGTTTCAAAAAATCACCGTTCTTCTGCCAAAAAGAAGAAGACTGATAATTGTTCAGATTATTGGAGGCCGAAAGCCGAGGATAAGTAGCTGTCGATTTTGTATCCTCTGTCCACCTATTCAGTGCAATAGAAGAAATCTGTCCATCATTCTGGAAGGCTTCGAAATATGAGCCGCTCCAATAAACCGACCGATTCAAAGCTCCTTGAAATAAAACATCGAAATCAAAACCCTTATATGTCAATCCCGCATGCAAACCCAAAGTACACTCAGGGACATCGGTATAACCTATGGCTTTAAAATCTTCCGAATCGATTCTTTTATCGTTATTTAAATCGGCATACTTCAAATCGCCCGGTTGAACCGCTGCAAAAGTCTGCTTCGGCGAACTATCTATTTCGTTTTGGTCGTTAAAGAACCCCAGTGCTTCTAACAAAAACGGTTGATCAACCCTATGCCCGATTCTATACTGATAAGCATAATTTTGAGGAGCCTCGGCATTATACAATATTTTATTTCTTGCAAACCAAGCACTTGCCTCCACAAACCACGTCAAATCTTTGGTTTCTTTTCCGGTATAACGCACCACAGCCTCGAATCCTTGGTTACTCACCCGCCCAATATTCAGTTCAGGACGCTTGAATCCTACAAAACTAGGAAGTACATCATACGGCATCGTCAAAATATCATATCGCTTTTCTTTGAAATAATCAGCCGTAATGCTTAATCTATCGGAAAGAACGGCATCGATACCGATATTAAATTTTCTGTCTTTTTCCCATGTAGCATCTGGATTGGCATAATAATTCTGAACGTAATAATACGATGCAGCATTCGACTGACCGAGATAATAGTTTCCACCTGTATAATACTGATTATACGGGAATCTTGTAGATCCGTTATCTTTATTCCCTGTGAGTCCATACGAAGCCCTCAATTTAAGGTAATCTACTATTTTGTTACCTTTTAGGAACTCTTCATTAGAAATCACATACCCCAACGATCCGGCCGGAAAAAATCCAAAACGTTTTCCGCGTGCATAATTATCGTTGCCCGAGTAAGCAAAGGAAAACTCTGCAACGTACCGCTTATCGTAAGAATAAGTCAAGCGACCACCCGAAACGATATCCTTATACGGTAAATCGGTAGATGATACGTTATATTCCTCATAACCACCCATCAACATAGCATCCACATGATGCTCTCCGAAAACCCTATCATAGTTCACAAAACCATGAACGACAAAATTCCGCCATTGATTATACGCACTTTCGCTTATAGACATAGAAGAGGTTTCACCAAACTGTTGTCCGGACATATCATATCGGGCATAATCCCTAGATGCTATGGTATACGATTTATATATCGTATTGAAACCGACCGCTCCCGAAATACTCAACCCCGGGGTAATCATACCCAAATCGCCTATTAACTTAGCGGACAATTGTGCAGATCGCTTATTCGTAGAATAATATCCTGTTTCTGTAATCTCTGCCCACGGATTATAATAGGCAGAATTACCTCCTATTTGGCCATTTTCATGATAAATCGGAAACGCATTGGGCGGAAGTTTTGCCATTAAATTGAATACATTCGTACTATATTCACCGCTTACGTCATTCCTTACTCGCCCAGGATTCACACGATCCTCTACACTTCCCCCCAAAGTAAATTCCGAAGAGATGCGTTTCGACAATTTCACATCGACATTCGTCCTGAAATTATATCGCGTATACGAAAAGTCCTTCGTATAATCCGACTCTTTTTCTGTACCCTTATATAATCCCTTATTCGTCGCGACATTCAACAAAACGAAGTATCGTACGACATCGGAACCACCTCTTGCCGACAAATCATAGTCGGCAATCGGCGAAAGAGTTCGAAGCAGTTGATTATACCAATTTACATTCGGATACCTATATTTATCCGTTCCATTCTTATAAGCCTCCAAATCGGCAGGAGAATACACCTCAGAGCCCGGACCTAAATCGTTAACCATAGCTTCGTTGTATAACTGGGCATAGTCATACGATCCTAAAAAATCCGGTAACCTCATGGCCTGCTGCATACCGAAGCGAATGCCCAGTTTCAGTTCCAAAGGTGCATTCACACCTCTCTTTGTCTTTACAAGCAATACACCATTGGCAGCCTTATTCCCATATATCGCCGCAGAGGCAGCATCCTTTAACAAATTAACCGACTCTATTTCCTGAGGCGTCAACTGTTGAAATAATTCCAACGTAGAAGGGAAACCGTCAATTATAATAGTAACGTCCCGCCCTGTTCCAAACGTGCTTATACCGCGAGCATGCAACGTAGGGGCATCGTTCCCGGGCTCTCCACTCTGTTGACCCACTGTAAGTCCCGGAAGTCTCGCATATAAAGTATTTGCAACATTCGTGGTAAACGACTTCGACATTTCATCTCCCTTTACAGAAGATATCGCACCTGTCATTTCCCATTCTGCCCGCTCTCCATAAGCAATCGGAACCATTTTTTCAGAAAACGTCGAATCGGTATGAACCACCTGAGCAGATAAAAGCCCAGTAAACAACAAACCTTGAACCAGCAAAAATATTTTATGCTTCATGAGGCAATCTTTCTTTATCTTCATGTTGATCATAGTACATCTGAATTAATAACCTGGATTCTGTATCAAATATCCCTTATTAACCTCGTTCGTAGAAAACGGGTGCAAATACATTTTTTTCGTAAATGTACGGTTCTCATACAAATAGGGCGTATAGCGGAACTCTTGCGGACTCGAATTAATCCAATAAATCTTAATGCCATACATAGCTCCACTCATCACTCCTTCTTGCTCGGCAATCATCCAACGACGCACATCCCAAAAACGATGGTTATCGAACGCTAATTCAATAGCTCGTTCATTACGAACCAATTCCCTAAAATCGGAATAGATTCCACTACCCGACAAAATAGCCGGTTGTCCCGAACGCTCGCGAATAATATTTATAGCCTCTCTTGCCGAATATTTATAACCATGTTTATCGTCCGGTCCATAAGCCTCATTCATAGCCTCGGCAAAATTCAAATAAATTTCATTCAATTGGAAAAGTGTAGAATTGGGAACAGGCTCTTGGTTATCGGGACGCATGATAGACGGAGAGACTAACTTATGCAACCAAAATCCACCATAACAATCATTGATATGCTTACCGGCCGCAACGCCCAGTTCTTCATTGGCTTCCCAAAGCTGAACCTCGGGCGTCTGTGAATTCCACCAAGATAAATTATATGCGATAGTCTGTGCAAAACGTCTATCCAAACTTGCCAACTTCGCTTGTAAATCATCGCCGCCGTTCCATTCGACTTTATTACCGTCACGATCTTCGTACTTACGCACAAAGTTCAACAAAGGTGTCGTCCCGTTTGTACCCGAACTACCGGCAATAATCGAGCCCGGAATAATACCCGACCACGGACGATTCCAACAACCCATACCCTGAGCGGCCTTCTCGGCTAAAATAATCTCGGGATTATCATACACCTCCCAACTATATTGATAATTGGCATCCACTCCCTGATCGGTAATCAAATAACAACCATTCGTTTCCGCCCAGCGAATGCAAGAATCGGCAACTGCGGCAGCACGCTCCCACCACACCATATTTTTAGGTTCGTTCAAACAAATGAGATTATTATTCGTCCCGAAATCCATATAAGGCTCGTTGGTATTAAACAATGGACTAGCAGCATACAGCAATACTTTAGACTTTAACGCCAACGCTACTCCCTTATGAACACGCCCCCTCAGATTCTGCAAAGCATTATCGAGCAAAGCCGGATAAGCCTCGTCAATATCCTGCAAGATGAAAAAAAGCATCTCCCTTAAACTGGCACGAGGTATTTTCAAATTATCGTCCAACTGCAAGCGTTCCCGAATAATAGGCATCCCGCCATAACGCTTCATCATCTCAAAATAATTCAACGCTCTTATCAACTTAGCCTCGGCTATCAACTGGTCTCTATATTCAGGAGTAATATCGGGGACATCATAAATCCTGTCCAAAAGAACCGTTATCTTCCTGATAGCTACAAAACGATAATCAAATCGAGAATCATCGGTACGATTAGCCGAGATAGAACCCTCGTTCCACCAGTTCATGCGATACCAGTTGGCACACGTCTCGGCCTCGTCGCAAGCTCCGGCGAAAATGTTCTCGTCCCTATTGGAATAAACATTCGAGTTCGCCGAAGCATACCCCAAATTAGAATGGATACCCATCTGATAAATACTCGTTAAGAATGTCTCCACTTGTGTTCTCGATGAAAATATAGTATCTTCTGTCACATCTCCTCCCGGCGGTTTTTCCAAATAGTTTCCCATCATATCTTCGCACGATACGACAGCGACCGGCAACACCAGAACTAATAAGATTAGTAAGGGAGAAACAAGCTGTTTAAGCCTTTTCAAATTTATATTCTTCAAATACATGGTATAATATTTTAGGTCGTTACTATCCAATTAAAAATTAACATTGAGCCCGAAGTTGAATACCCGTGTAACAGGATAAGGTTCGCTATTCGTCACTCCGGCATTGGCGACTTCGGGATCCTGTCCGGGTAACATATCGGTCCATGTCAATAAATTGCTTCCATTTACATAGATTCTGATCGAACCGATACCTGCTTTCTTCAAAGATTCTTGTCTGAATGTATAACCGACTTCTACGTTTTTCAAACGGAGGTATGAAGCATCTTCCAACCAATAAGTCGATGTTAGGTAATTATGTCCTACTCCATTCACACCATAGCGAGGATAAACGATTTTCTGGTTATTGACAAAACGCTCGTAACTCCAACTCTTCAACAAATCACGATTAGCTCCCGTATATTCGTAAAAGCCCCGCATAATACGACGAGAAGGCATATTGGACACGTGAGTCGCCCCCTGAAACAGCAATGAAATATCGAGATTTTTATAAGACCCTCCTAATGAAATTCCATACATGATTTCCGGAAAATTGGAATACCCGATAGGAACTTGGTCATCGTCATTGATTTTGCCGTCACCGTTAATATCCACATAACGAACATCTCCCGGCTGTATCTTATTATTATTGTTAGCCATCACATACTCGGGTCGTCCTGCGGCATTTACCTCTTCCCAAGAGTTGAAAATTCCATCGGCCACATAACCGAAGAATTGCCCGTAACGTAATCCTGTCCGATAGAGATAATCTTCATTACGGATAACTTCGTCTTGTTCCAAAATCTTATTATGGGCATACGTAAAATTAGCTTTTACAAAATAGCTCCAATCACCAATACGATCGCCGACAGAAATTTCTCCGTCCCAACCAGAATTTCTCATACGACCCATATTATAAGCCGGAAGATTCGATGCCGAAATACCGATGATAGTAGGAACCGTATTACGGTTACAAAGGATATTATCCCGATGCTCCATAAAGTAATCGAACGTTAAACCTATGCGATCTCCCCAAAATTTAACATCGGCCCCAACATTCCATTTGATTGCTTTCTCCCATGTCAAATCAGGGTTACCGGCCTTACTCTCGTTAGACCCCACATATCCCACATATGACGAACCCACTTCTCCAAAATAATACGAATTGCTACCTGTATAGGTATATACCGATGGCAAATATAAAAAGCGGTCTCCACCGATTTTATCGTTACCTACGGTTCCATACGACCCTCTTATTTTCAAGAATGACAAGACTTCATTTCGAGGGAAATAAGGCTCCTCGGTCAAAACCCACCCCAACGAATACGCAGGAAACCACCCGAAACGTTTGCCCGGGGCAAAATTCTCAGTACCGTTATATCCTACGTTTACTTCGGCCAAATAACGGTTGCCGTAATTGTACGTAACCCGACCGACCAATCCTTGATATCCATTAGGAATATTATACTTTAATGTAGGATTATAATATTTCCCTTGATTGTACAAGACCAATCCCGTTACCGTATGCTCCCCGAACTTGCCGGTATATTCCGCTCCGATTTCCGAATAAATGCGTATATTCCTGCTATTTGTTCCTTGATAAGTCAATTTCCCGGGATCGGTAGACGGAACAAAAATCAACTCATCGCCGGCTCTTCGCAAGTCATAGGTTATTCCACGGTCATTATAGGTCTTCGTTTCTGTACTATAACTCTTGTAAGAAAGAGCTCCACGCAAAGAAAGACCTTTCAATAAATAATCCATTTTATACGTGAACCGTCCCGATAAATTCAAATTATTTTCATACTTCGATTTCCAACCTCTCGTATAAGGACTGGCAGGATTGCGCCCGCTACCGAATACATCGGTTATCGTCACAACCTTGTTGTCAATCACTCCCGGTGCAGCATTAGACGGTGTCGAATTCAACGACTCCATAATTTGTCCTGTACTCCAATTGGGGTTCTGCAAATTTCCCATCTGGTTAGAAATATCTAAACTCAACAACAGGTTTTTCGTAACATTTATATCGAAATTCGAACGCATATTATAGCGTCTGAATGCAATTTGATAGCTATACCCCGGGTCATATATACCGGTATCCAACATACCGTTCTGCGTAAACACACCCAATGAAACGAAATATTTCACCCGCTCGGTTCCCCCGCTCACATTAAAGTTTGTCTGAGTCTGAGTCGAGAAATCCTTCAACATATAATCATACCAATTGATATCTGGATAAAACAGAGGATCAGAACCGGTTCGATATGCTTCGATAGCTTCCTCAGAGTAACGTGGAATATACGATAACTGAGAATAATAATCGTAAGCCTGAGCCTCATTATAAGCCCTTGCATATTCATACGAATTCATCGGTTCGGGCAAAAACGGGAAATTCGTGATAGCGACATTTGTCGAAAAACTAATTTTCGGTTTTCCCAACTCACCACGCTTTGTCGTAATCAAAATAACACCATTCGCACCTCTCACACCATATACGGCAGTCGCCGAAGCATCTTTCAAAATAGACAACGACTCCACTTCGTTCGGGTCTATATCGTTCAAGTTATTCACTTCGATACCATCTACCATTATCAAAGGATTCTGTGATTCCGCATCACTGGCGAAAGTACCGACACCGCGTATACGCAACGTAGACATGTCTTGCCCCGGTTCACCGCTTCGTTGCACACTCAACAATCCGGGAATCCTACCGCCGAGTGCATTGCTAATATTAGCTTGCGGCGATTGTAAAAGATCCTTTGTGGTTACCATAGAGATAGAACCGGTAACCGTTTCTTTTTTCTGTGAACTATAACCGACAACAACGATGTCGTCCAACGTATTGGCAACCTCCTCCAAAACAAATTGGAACCGGGTTTGTGAACCGACCTTTACCTGCTGAGGATTATATCCTATATAAGAGGCTTCCAATACATCTCCGGGGGAAACTTCCAGCTTAAATGCCCCGTTTATATCGGCCATAGAACCAATCGTCGTCCCCAATACCCGAACACTGGCGCCAATCAACGGTTCGTTATTGGCATCGAAAACGGTTCCCGTAATCTGTATCTTATTTGACTTTACAGCCTGAGCCTTACTTTTCGGTGACGATTTCTCTACCAGAAATAAACTCACTTGACGTTTATTCTTTATTTCATAAGAAATATTCGTTGTACTGAAAATCTGGTTCAAGACAGTAACAACCGGCGTATTATTGACTGTAACATTCACCCTTTTAGACAATTCGGAGTTCAAATTATCCGTATAGAAAAAAACATAATAATTGGTCGACTTCTCAATTTGAGACAAAACACTTTTAATAGGAACATTTCTCAAATTGAGAGATACATTGGTTTGCTGGCCCCATGCATACGGGAACATACCCAGCAAAAAAAGTAATAGAATCGAACGTTTCAATTTATTACAGAAATGCCCTCTCCCATACATTCCAAATAGATTTTTCCAAGGTAACATAAGTTTTTCTGTATTAGTAGTTAACAAGTTTTATAATTAACTTCTCTTCTTCAATAAAATAGTATTTCCGTTCATTTCATACGACATGGGAACCGTTTTAGAATCGGCCTTTTCCAATGAAATCGTACGGGAAATAGTTTCCAATACGTCTTTCGGATCATCGAACAAAACCAACTTTCCACTGCATTTCAAATCTTTAATATCCTTTTCGCAATCGATATAAAGGTCATAATGTCTGGAAATTTTCGCCAATATCATCGACAACGGCTGGCTGCGGAATTGAAGCAATCCATCTTTCCAACTGATAAAATCATACGTATTCGCCGCAGTAATATCCATAGAGTTGCTCGCCAAAGTCAGCATATGGTCAGGTTGCAAAATTTTCTTTTTCGATTCATCATTCGATTGAACCTCGACCAATCCTTCAACCAAGACAACAGACTGAGCCAACTCATCGTGATAAGCCATCACATTAAATCGAGTACCCAATGCCCTCACACTCATTTCCGAAGTTTTTACAAAAAACGGCCTTTCGGCATCTTTGGCAATCTCGATGTAAATTTCGCCATCGACATATACTTCTCGTTTATTCTTCTCAAAAGTTGTCGGAAAACGAAACGTCGAGCCCGAATTGACCCAAACCTTCGAACCGTCTTCCAATACCAAATGAGAAGCTCTGCGACCCTTAGGCACGATCAATTCATTATATTCGACCTTACTATCGTTTACATCTACTGCATATCGTTCGTCCTGCTGGTTTATCGACGAAATAGTCGCCTCGCCGCCTCCATACAACACATCGTCCCCCTCTTCAAGAGGAATCGTCCTTTCCCCGGCAATGACCAATCGGGTATCTTTCTCAAAATTAGATCGGTTCTTCTCTATCGTCGCTACTTGATTATCGGAAGTAAAAGGAGCAAAAAAAGAATAAACACCTACCGAAAGTAAAGCGACGATACATGCCGCTGCAAAAATCTTATAAAAGCCCACATACAAACGATGCCTCCGTATCGATTTCACTTGATCGTTGACATGCTCCAAAAGTTCCAGCTTCTCCTGTTCGGAATAAGTTTCATCATCGAATGTCATAGACGAAAGAAGTTGTTTCGCCGCTTCAATTTCTTGTTTTTTCTCAGGATTCTCTAAAACATAATTATCCCAAAATTCAACATCATCGTCGGTCAAAAGCAAAACACTTCTTAAAAACGAATCATCTTTAAGAAAATCAAGAATATTATATTCTGCCCTTGTTTTCATCTCTATCGTTTGGATATATTTTTTTTCAAATTTCTTTTATTATACAGACGACAAAATCCATTTTTTGTCCCCTCTTTTTCCAATTTTCTTTACCATAAACAGATTATTATAAAAAGAAAAGCCACTTTCAACTTTCGCATTTTACCAATTGCTCTCGACACGGCTTTTCTTGAAGACTGTATGGTCATGTGCATAAGAGAGGCGATCTCTTCATACTCCAACTCATGAATGAATCGCAGATATATAATCTCCCGTTGTCTACCGGTAAGAGAACTGAGTAATTTATTCAATTTTCCTTCTATTTCTTTCTTATCCTCCTCGGCTATCAACTCATTCAATATATTCCATTTTATAGTGAATTTATATTGATAATCATCTATACTACAAGTATCTACCGATACTTTCAACATATCTAATAAATTATTCTTCAAAGACCTGAATAAATAATATTTCAAGTTCCTCACTTCGCTAAGGCTCCTCCGATTAAGATATAGTTTAACAAAGACATCTTGAATGGCATCTTTCAATACTTCTTTTTCAAATCCCAAACTTCTGCCATATTGCAAAAGAAGATCGACATACTTATTATAAATAAAAGTGAATGCCGCATCATCTCCATCGACAAATCTTTGAAAAACGACCTCATCCATTGTTTCTGTTATTTTTCGATAAATTTAAAATCTAACACTACAAACCCAATTTCCTCGAAAAAAGGACTGCACCGGATAGTGGTGCAGTCACTCTTCCAAAAAACTATTTATATACAAATACCATCTTCGAGACTTCATATCTCCGGGAGGCATATATCTTCTTTATCAAATAAATTCCTGTGGATTGAGGTTTTTCTAACCGAAGGCCCGACAAGGTAAAATATTGAATTTCTATTACAGGCTCATCAGACTCGATAAAACTCGATTCTACGGAACTCGGAAGCCCGTCATATTCATAAGCGCCCATATCCACTGTTCCATTAACAACCCGCTCTTTTCCGGCTAAATCTTTATCATAATCGCCAATAGCCTCGTTATTTCCCGCATTTATCGCCAGACTCGAAGATTGAAGCATATAAGTTCCATCGACAAACTGAGGTTCGGCATTGAGATTGCCTACACCGCCCTCGGATTCAGGCCATATCGTATATGTAACTTCCGCCGTCGATTCGGGTCCCAGAAAAACGTTAGATCCGGCTGGTGTCGATTCAGACCGAGCGACATTATCGACAATGATACAATTCACAACCTCCGAACTGCCTTTATTTCCAAACCCTATACCACCGCCGCGGCCACTCGTCGCATCGTTTCCTACGACCGTACAATTTATTACATGAGCCACAATCTCTTCCCCAGCCGGTTCGGTTACCATGCTACAATCTATTCCGCCTCCATAATTGGCATTATTGGCCGTCCCGCCAATTTTATTGCCCTCGACCAAACAGTTCACGACATAGCCCGTTTTAATCGAAACACCACCTCCATTATTACCTCCTGTCGATGTATTGTTCGATTCGTCTGCGACACAATGATTATTTCGTATAATGGAATTCAATAAATACCCACCATCTAAACAGACTCCGCCTCCGACACCCGGTTTCTTTCCATCGGCTGCTATGGCTATATTATTCTCAACGATACAATTCTTTACGATTCCGCGAGCATACACGCCTCCGCCCACACCTTTAATGGAGCCATCGGTTTTTGATCCATAATTATCGTGGACGATACAATATTCTATCATTCCATCGGGGTGGTCGATATAAACACCACCGGCACGACCTGCGGCTCCCGCAGTAGAATTATAAGCATCCCCACCCGATATATCGAACCCTACAAAGTAAGACGCCGTCTTAAAATACAATACCCGGCGACCACTGCCTTTCAAAAAAGTCTCGATATTGTCCAACTGATAAGAAACAGGTTTTTCACTCTCTGTACCCTCACAATTTCCATACACCTTCACATCGGCTCTATTACAAGTAAAACTGGCCCCCTCTGGAGCTACGTATGTTCCTTTCTTTACAAAGATTTCGTCTCCCTCCGACAAATTGGTCGACGTCAATATTGCATTCAACGAAGTAGAGGTTTCCCAACTCAATCCGTCACTGTCTTCACTACCGTCTGGGGTAACAAAATATTTTACAGCATATGCGCTTTGAAATGAAAATACTGTAAAAACTAAAAAGCTAAGTAGATTTGTTTTCATGATATAAAGATTTAACGGTGACTGAAAAAGGGGTATTCGGCAAGCAATAGCCTGAGACGATATCGGAATTCCCTACCGAATACACCCAAACAAAACATCGAAATATTTATTTAACCGTGATGAACACCTTCTCGGTAATTATTTGCTTCGTATCGAAGGTCTTCTTAACGATATAAAGTCCTGAAACACTGGGATAAGTAACCTCTACACCCTGCAACGTGTAATACTGAGTACGTACCACTTCTCCCTCTTGAATTTCAACATCATCTATGGCACTACCGTCCGTTACCTCATAAGCACCTAAATCGACCGACGTACCGAATATACGGGCATTACCAGCCAAATCGGTATCATATCCTTCGATAGCAGGATCATCACCGGCATCGATACAAGGGCTACCTTCTGCCAAACGATAATTTCCTCCTGCTACATCGACAAATTTTGGATCGGAAGTAATTGCGCTGGCACTGACCGTTTTTTCAGGTACACAAATGGCTCCGATAGTCACTCTTTCCGGTAATTTACCATCTGTTTGAGGGTTACCGAAACGAATATTGGCATTACCTGTACCATAATCGTCTTCACGACATGTATTGTTCCATGCGATACAGTTGGCAACAGTAGCAGTCATACCGTCGGCATTTGTCGTCTGAAATCCGATACCGCCACCCAATCCTTGAACATGGTTCTTCGCAACGGTACAGTTAATCACATAAGCATCTTTTTCAGTACAACAGACGCCTCCACCTACCGATTGATTATTCAGCGACCCATTCACCGAATTCCCGACAACAAGGCTATTAATTAATTTACCCGACTTGATGGCGATACCGCCTCCTTGACTTTGGAAAGAATCCCCATCGTCGGTTGGAGTCGTACTGTTATTACGAATGATACAATTCAATACAATGGCATTATCGGGATTACACCCATTTCCCTCGGTTGCATCCAAGCAAATACCGCCTCCGATACCCGTAGACCAAGTTTTCGACGTATCTTCCCACGGAGCAGTAGTCGCAATGTTGTTTTCAATAATACAATTTTCCAACCTACCATTCAAGACATAAAGGCCTCCGCCAACACCTTTTAGAGCTTTCCCATTGGAACCTAAAATATTTTTAGAGCCATCGACACCTATATTATCATGAATATTGCAATACTTCAAAGTTGCCCCTCCATTATTAATATAGACACCACCGCCACGACCGACTCCTGTGGTCTCCGTCGATGCATCTCCACCAGATATATCCAGTCCATAAATTTCCGATGCCTTTCCGTCCAAATAAAGTACCCGTTTTCCTCCGGGACCCTTCAAAAAAGTTTCGAGCCCTTCGGCTGTCGTATACGTAGGCGGTTCGGTTTCCGTGCCGACACAATTCCCATAAACTTTGGCAGCAGCCCTCAACTTAAAACTACCCGTATACGTCCCCTTAGCGACAAAAACTTCGTCACCGGCAGCGGCCCAACTAAGAGCATCTTCCAAACTGGCGGCACTACTCCACGATGTTCCATCGCCCGAACCGGATTCTGTCACATAAATAACATCGGCATTCATTGTCGAAAAACCTCCGGCCAGCAATAACGCTCCCACTAGTAAAAATTTTTTCTCCATGTCATTTAAATTTAAGATTAGTAAATATTACTATTATTTGAGACGATGGGTATAAAATTTTATACCCATCATTCTCAAACTATTTTCTAAGTTTTTTATTTATTCACCATACTATTTCGAAAGGCTCGAAGTCATTTGACCGAAATAAAGTTTTTTTCAACAACTACTTTCTTGGTATCATACGTCTTCTTGACAATATAGAGTCCCGATACAGACGGGGAAGTCACTTCGATTCCCTGCATCGTGTAATACTGAACACGAACGATTTCACCGCCATTGGTTTCGGCGGTTTCTATGGCACTGCCGTCATTAACTTCATACGGTCCTAAATCAACAGCTGCTCCAAAAATACGGGCATTACCGTCCAAATCGGTATCATACCCTTCGATAGCGGGATCATCGCCGGCATCGATACAGGGGCTACCCTCAGCTAAACGGAAATTACCGTTCGCTGCATCAACAAACATAGGATCGGAGGTAATTGCACTGGCACTTACTGTATTCTCTGGAACACATACCACATTGATGGTTACTCGGTTGGGAAGTTCTCCGTCGGTTTGAGCGTTTCCGAAACGAATATTGGCATTACCTGTACCATAATCGTCATCTCGACAAGTGTTACCCCATGCGATACAGTTTGATACGACAGCCCTCATTCCATCTGCATTTTGAGACTGGAATCCGAAACCGCCACCCAATCCTTTTACATGATTGTCATAGGCTGTACAATTAATTATATAAGCCTCCTTTTCGGTAGTACACACACCACCGCCGACATTTTGGTTATTATTCGATCCATTCACCCTATTCCCTACGATAAGACTATTAATCAAATACCCCGACTTAATGGCAATACCACCCCCTTGATGATAATAAGAACTTTCGTCATCATCTGGAGTTGTATAATTATTCCGTATTATACAATTAACGACTACGGCATCTCCCGGATCGCCAGAAGATTCCAAGCAAACACCACCGCCAACACCCATTGACCATACGGAATTATCTTCTTTCAGCCACGGATCTGTCGTCGCGATGTTATTCTCAACGATACAGTTTTCCAACCGACCGTTCCACACATAAGCACCACCGCCAACACCTCTCTGTGGAATACGATTTCCCTCCAACAAACGTTTAGTCCCGTCGATAGCTTTATTATCGTGTATGCGACAATACTTGGCCACACCGCCCCCGCTATTGATATAAAGTCCGCCGCCACGAGCTATACCGGTAGTCTCTTCCGAAGCGTCCCCGCCAGATATATCAAAGCCATAAATCGTTGCCCCTCCGTCCAAAAGGACGACACGTTTACCATCGCCTTTCAAAAAAGTTTCAAGACCTTCGGCCGAAGTATATGTAGGCGGTTCGGTTTCAGTCCCCTCACAGTTACCATATACGGTTGCTGCCACTTTCAACGCAAAGCTACCGGTATAAGTACCTTTTGCCACATAAATCTCATCTCCTTTCGCAGCCCATGAAAGAGCATCCGCCAAAGGAGCGGCACTATTCCACGACATACCATCACCCACGCCGTTTTCGGTCACATAAATAACTTCGGCATTCATTGTTGACAAACCTCCGATCAACATCAATACACCCGCAAGTAAAAAAAGCCTTTTCATGTCACTAAAATTTAAGATTAATAATTATGTTGTAAAGACGATATATTCGCAATTTTATACCCACTTCTCCCTATTAAAGTATTACTCATTTGGCAAAAGGACTTACCAAATCATCTTTTAACGTGATTTCCATAGCTTCTTGAAAATGGGTCTTGAAATAATTTATATAATGACAGAAATTGTCAGGGTCATACGAAACCTTCAAATTCGTTTCGGAACAGAAACCGGTAACTTCGGGCACGACATAATTACCGGCATATTTAAATTTTCGATTGGCGATAGCTCGATGCAAAGTTTTCAATTGTTTAATCATTCCATCGTTTACATCAACAACATTCGCTTTATCAAACTCAACCACAATTTCGTACGACTTATTACAATCGGCATTCGATATAGGAATCGAAACCATGAACTCTTTACCGCAATATGACCATTCACTGGAATTGGGCAACACCGTATAATTTACCTTCATGCCATTTAAGCTAACCGATCGAGGCATTTCGGCTCCATACAACCGGACGAGATAATCTTTCGAATGGTTCATTCCTCGATAATGACCCTCCCTCGGAGCAATCTTAATCCGTTGAATACGATTTTCCAATTGCGACGTTACCCGTGTTGTAGCATACTCCGCAACATATCTCTGATCATTACCTGCATCTTCATAAATAGAAAACTCACCCGCCGCACCCGGGAAAATACCGATAATTTGTTTCTTCGGATTATCGTCCAAACTATTCACCTCTTTTCCATACATGGGAATTACAGCACCGGCTTTAACATAAATAGGATATTCTTCGATAGAAAATTGTCGGATAAGTTCCTGTCCGCCGTTCAATAACGTGCCCGTATGCCATTCATACCAGTCGTTACCGGCCGGAAGCCAAACCTTCACATCAGATACCCCATTCTCCATCGGAGCCCCGATTGGAGCTACCAAAATATTATCCCCGAACATGTACTGGCGAGAATAAGTATATGCCCGCTCGTCTTCGGGATAATCATAATACATTGGGCGGCACAGCGAAACTCCTGTTTCATAAGTCTCCCTTGCCATCGTATAGATATAAGGGACTAATTGATAACGCAATCTTACAGCGTTATACAATGCGTCGAAATATTCGTCGCGGTATCTCCATATCTCTTTTACCAACGATGGATCCTTATTTGAGTGCGTTCTCAAAATCGGGCTCAAAGCGCCATATTGTACCCAACGGACATACATCTCAGGATCAAATTGATAAACATTATCGTCTTCGATGAACTTATGCCCTCCTATATCGTGACTCCAATATCCATAAAGAACATTCGAAGCCGTATTGGTAAAATAGGGCTGATATTCGAGCGTATTCCACGTAATATAAGCATCTCCCGAAAAACCTATTTGATAACGATGATTTCCCAAGCCTCCCCAACGGTGATAAATCAATGGACGCTTATCGGTATTGCGTTTCATATCTTCAAAGAAAGTATAATTGAGCCACCAAGTGTTATTCAGTTTCTCTATATCCTTATCGAAAACCCATTGCTGCCAATCGAGCCACCAAAAATCCACACCTTGCTGTTCAATAGGATGCAACACGACATCGAACAACGTACTCATAAACTTCTTATTAGAGCCTTGCCACGGAATATTTTCATGAGTAGATATATCGAAATTCATACGTTTCGCAAAATCTTTGTATTGGCTTTCAAAGGGAGCGATACCCGATGCCGGATGCAAATTCAAGGTCGTTTTCAGATGCTTCGACTTGGCCCAGTCAAAAAATTGATCGGGATCGGGAAACAAACGCTTCTCCCATGTATAACCGGTCCAATGTTTACGTTGTCCCCATTTGTCCGGTTTGGCGAATAAACTATCGGTCTCATGCCAATCCATATCGACAACCAACACATCTAACGGAATATTGAATTTCTCGAATTGCGAAACCACATCTCTCATCTCATTGTCGGAATATGCCCAATAACGCGACCACCAATACCCGAATACGAAACGAGGAGGCAGTGGTACTTTTCCGGCAAAAAGAGTAAAATCTTTGAGGGCAGCTTTATAATCCGAACCATAAGCCATAAAATACCAATCTTGTACCGTTCTGTTCTCCCGCTCTTTTACCCACGAAAAATCGCTATTATCGAACAACAAACCGGACGAATCGTCGATAAGAGTCCAACCGTCACGAGACAAAATACCGTCCTCCAACTGTAACTCGTGCCTCGGTTCGTTCCTCTTAATAAAGGTCGTACCGTCCATACGATCCAATGTGCGGGCAGTCCCTTTCAAATTCTGCTTTTGAGTAACACTCGGATTCCACGTAAAGGGTCTTTTTTTGTTCAGATATTTTATCTCTAAATTTTCTTTTGAAAATTTCCCTGTATTCAATTTATATGTCAGTTCCAATTCGTCCGTTCGAATCGTCAATTTACCTCCCCTTATAATTTTCTTAAACTCAGGGACCGGCAAATTCCGATTAATCACAATAAACGAACGCTCATCGGTGAACCTATGCAAAGAATCCCACTCCATACGGATAACACGCGGTGTCAAAACGGTAAATCGCACATCACCTTCCTCGACTACGGCTGCCGGATTAGCAACAGCATCGTTACCTGAACTATAAGCGACTAAGGGAAATAAAATCACGAAAAAGAAAAACAAAACATTTTTTTTCATGGATATCAATTTAAGCTATAACAGTTTTTTATGAGTTAAGACGATAAAACCAGAAAAATATACCCAACTTTATATATTCAATTTATCAATATGATTCAACCGAATGACAACTGCCATTTTTAATAATTCCTTTTTTATCTATCTTTGTATTTACAAAATGAATAACCATGAATAAATCATTATTGACACTAAGTTTAATACCCATAGCCTCGGTAATGCATACATACGGTACAAGCCATGTACCCGATAATCGTCCGAATATCATTTTATTTTTGGTAGACGATATGGGGTGGCAAGATACGTCTCTCCCCTTTTGGACCCAAAGAACCATGTATAACGAGCGTTATGAAACGCCTAATATGGAAAAATTGGCTCAGCAGGGTATGATGTTCACTCAGGCCTATGCTTCCAGTATAAGTTCTCCCACCCGATGCAGCTTGATGACCGGGTGTAATGCCTCGCGCCATCGAGTCACGAATTGGACTCTACGGAAAAACACGAAAACCGATGCCGTCAGCAATACTCTGGAAGTTCCCGATTGGAACTACAACGGCATAGCACAAGTTCATGGAACAAACAATACCTTTATCGCTACTTCTTTCGTGCAATTGTTAAAAGACAACGGTTACCACACGATCCACTGCGGGAAAGCCCATTGGGGTGCAATAGATACTCCCGGAGAGAGTCCCTACCATTTCGGATTCGAGACCAACATTGCAGGACATGCGGCCGGTGGCCCGGCAACTTACCTGAGCGAGCGCAATTATGGATACGACGAAGCAGGCAATTCTACATCGCTGTTCTCCGTCCCGGGATTAGAAAAATATTGGGGAACAGGCACATTTATGACAGAAGCTCTCACCCAAGAAGCCTTAAAAGCCCTCGATAAAGCTAAAAAATACAATCAGCCGTTTTACCTCTACATGTCGCATTATGCCATTCATGTTCCCATAGACAAAGATGTCCGTTTCTACGACAAATACAAAAAGAAAGGATTGTCGGACAAAGAAGCGGCTTATGCTTCGCTCATCGAAGGAATGGAC